>Ga0116192_1001662_pt1 | contig 15369 bp, 13 predicted proteins | sample AD_UKC113_MetaG_FD_89876 | JGI IMG/M metagenome (GOLD analysis project Ga0116192, IMG submission 89876) | Active sludge microbial communities of municipal wastewater-treating anaerobic digesters from Hong Kong - AD_UKC113_MetaG | ecosystem: Engineered > Bioreactor > Anaerobic > Digestate... | reverse complement strand
TTACTATCTACATTGAATAATTTGACCGCATAATTAACATTAAGTTTCGCGTTTACAGATTCATGTAATGAATATGCCCATATTGTTAAATTACGTCTTGTTTCAACAGTTTGCACAATTAATTGTGATATACCTTCTTTAATAAATTTAGCGTACGATTCACGACAATAAATGCATGGTAAAATTTTACCAAATAGTGTGAAAAAATCAAGTGTTTGTTGTTTTTTTTTCTCAGATGCGGAAATAGGATAAGCGTAACATATTGAATGTAGTAAAATCCACATAGGTGGGCCCCAAATTTTAGTAATTAAACCACTATTCGGATTTACTTTAGTATCACATCGAGCACGATAGGTTTCATATTTTTTTACAACATAATCATATGTTACACCATAATTTAATTTCAAAAGTTTATTAAATTCTTCGTGTACAAGATAAAACCATAAAGTTAACGTATTACGAGATTCAAATACTTCTTTTTTTAATTTTATATGCGCATACTCTGGATTATTACCAAGAACCATCCGACGATAATTAAATCTTGATTCTTTATTAGGCAAAAAATATCCAAGCAAACTAAAGAATTTCATATATGTATCTTTATTTTCTTCAGTCGGAGTAACAGGATACCCAAATGTAGCACAATGTAAACTTTTCCAAGCCGCTTTTCCCCATAGTTTTGAGGTTAGTGAATCGTTATATTGTGTATGGTTCATTTAGTTTATTCGCAATATTCTAATTTACAATGTATATATGTTTAATTCATAAAAATACTTGGTTAAAGCATGTTTTAACACTAACGAATTTAACAAAAAATAAAAATGATTTTTAAAATACTTTCGTAATTGCATTCTAACTATCGATAAATAGTTACATTAGTAAAATGTCTAGTACAAATTCTTACGCTTCTATGGCTTCATCATTTAAAACATCAGGACCATCAACTAAAACTACATGTACTTCAACACAAGCGTCATGTGATGATGCTAATTGGATAGCCGTAGGAAAAGGTGGAAAAGCTAAAAGTAATAAACCAAAAACAAAAAGTGGAAACAATTATTACAATAATAATCAAAATGAACAAAACAATTATAATTGTGATACCATTACGATTAATAAAAAAACAAAAAATACTGTAAAAGTTGATAAACTTGCTAAAAATAATACGACACCAAACTCAACTACATATTTTGATTCACGCAAAGCCAGAAAACTTGAAGAATTACATGAAGAGGGTGATTTTACTTTAGAACGTAGTAGTAAAAAACTCCAAACTTCAATTATTAACGGAAGAAATACTCTCAAACTTAACCAAGAGGAATTCGCCAAATTATGCAATATTCAAGTCGGAATTTTAAGATCTTATGAAAGAGGTACTTTGGTACCAACTAATGAACATTTAAATATTATGTCAAGAAAGCTAGGTGTCACATTAACTAAATAAAATTACAATATTTTTACGTTACTAAACTACCCTTTTTAGTATTTATTTTATGTTATTGATATACTTTTATATCATAATACTAATTTTATTTATATTTTTTGGTTTTATTTAAGGTATAAAGCATTAATAACATCAAATATGATATTGAATTAATTATTTAATTTATTATAAAAAAAAATTTTAATCTTTTGTTATTGTATAATGCCTAGTCACATTCAAAATATGCTTGAAAAGCGACAAAAACACTACAAAGAAGATATTGAAGATGAAGAAGAAGATTTCGAATTAAAAGGAGGAGCTAAGAAACGAAGAGCTGCTAAGAAAGGTTCAAAGAAGGCTTCCAAGAAAGCTTCTAAGAAAGGATCCCGAAAAGCTCGAAGAACTAGTGTCAAAGCTATGCAAGGAGGTAAACGAAGATCTAGAAAAGCTAGTAAGAAAGCTGGAAGTAAAGCTAAGAAAGCTTCACGAAAAGCTAAAAAAGCTTCACGAAAAGTTTCTAAAAAACAACAACAAATGGGAGGAAAACGAAGATCTCGAAAAGCTTCAAATAAAGCTGAAAAGAAATCTAAAAGAAAGTCTAAGTCCAAGTCCAGAAAAAATAAGAAACACTAAATTAATCATAATAAAAAATCACTTTAAATTATTATAATTTATTATCTCTTTTTTATCATCACCTTTTCTGTATTCATTCTTATCATTTCAAGTTAGGTTAAATTTGAGAATGTAAAATGATATTTTTCATGTGTGTAGAAGGCACAGAAGTATTTAAAGGTAAAGCAGCAGTCTCAAAAGAATTTTTAGTTAAATCAAAATCAATTTTTAATTCTGATTTTGGTTCTAACTCTGAAACTAGTCTTGGTTTTGATACAAATCTTTGACGATTTAAATTACTATTCGAATTCGAAACTTTACGATCACTATTTTTTGTGTGGCGTTTTGTATTTAATTCTATAATAGAACGTCTTTTATTTGCTAAACGATGATATTTCATAATTGAAGCTGCTATGTCAATCTTGAGCATTTCTTGTAATTTTTCCTCACTTTTCATATTTTTTGTAATTATACGATTAAGTGGTAATGTATTAACTTGTAAAGATGATGACGTTAAATCTGTCAGGTCTTGATGCACTTCACAAACATTAATAACTAAAGTTTCATTATTGTCAGATGGACAAATTTGTGAAGAGGTAGAGGATTTTGGAGATTGAGATTTAGACAAAGGCAACAAATTATAAGATGTAAGATCCGAAAATTTTTTACCTTGTGTGTCTTCTTGGAGTTCCAAGTTTACTGCATATTTACTGTTACTAGTCACTTCAAGTTTACTCATATCTCCTTATTATTTCATAAAAGATAAAAAAGGATATTTTAAAATTATAAATTTCATTTTTAAAAAAAATTATTGTGAATCAACAAAATTATCAATTTCCAAAACTGTACATTCTGTACCATCTGTCTTGGTTCTAAAATGTATACCAACATGCAACTCTTTTACGCCATTTTTTCCATCAATAACGTCAAACCAAGTTCTCCATCTGCCGAAACCGTTACGATTTGATGAAGTATATCCTATTTCGACAGAATATGTTGCAATATTTGTTTTTAAAATCATTCCTAAACAATATTTGTTTTTAATTTTATCACTTGGCATCATAATATTATACTCCTCATGCTCAGCAATGGTGAAGTAATGAGTACCATTCATATTGTCATTGTTAAATTTACTTTTTAATTTTAAATACTCATCATATTTACATTTAATCTTTCTTTTATTATCTAAATTAAAACCTTTCACACGACATTCCTTAATTTTATCTGAATTTATAATTATTGCTAAATTATTATAAATGTCATTATTTGATGGATCATTATTTTTTGTGTTTGTTTCATTCATTTCAAATTCTTGAAATATATAATTTTCTTTTTTGATAATTTCGCTACTTATTGGATCACTAAAATCATAAGTTCCAATAAAGTGTAAATTATTATTACCATTGTCATTATCATATTTATAAAATGAATAATCGCTAAAGATTTTATTATTATCTAATACTTCCATTATCCTAGTGAATCATATTAATATAATATTATTGTGTGATAAATAGTGCATTTAAATTTCATTTTTTTAAAATAATTGTAAAATATAGATCATTGTTTATGGAAGCGTATATCGTAGCAGAATATATATGGTTAGATAGTAACCAATGTTTTAGATCTAAAAGTAGGGTATTACCTTTTAATATTGATGATAGAAAAATTACGCTACCTGAATGGAATTTTGATGGATCAAGCACAAATCAGGCTTGCAGTGATAATTCTGAAGTTATTTTAGTTCCTGTCGCAAAATACGAAGATCCTTTTCGTCCTTTTAATGTTTATGGAGTAAGAAGTTTTTTAGTCCTTTGTGAATGTTATGAATCTGTTAAAGTGTTAACGGATCTAACTACAAATTTACCTGCGAATATACCTCTTACAAAACCAATACCTACTAACACGAGAGCAAAAGCTAGAATAATTTTTGGTAATCCTAAAATAATAGAAGAAAAAATTTGGTATGGAATAGAACAAGAATATGTACTTTATAATAAAGAATCAAATAAACCGCTAGGTTGGCCTGCTTTTTCATTACCTGCACCACAAGGTAATTATTATTGTGGTGTTGGTGCAAATAATATTTTTGGAAGAGATATCGCTGAGCAACATTATGCATATTGTTTAAAATCTGGGGTTAAAATAGGTGGTATTAACGCAGAAGTAATGCCAAGTCAATGGGAGTTTCAAATTGGGATTTGTGAAGGTATTCGTGCGGCTGATGATCTTATGATGGCCAGATATATTTTAGAAAGAATTTGTGAAATGCATAATATTATAGTTTCATATAGTCCTAAACCTGAAATAGGAGATTGGAATGGTTCGGGCTTGCATACAAATTATAGTAGTAAAAAAATGAGAGAAGATAATGGAATTAAATATATTATGGAAGCTATGGACAAATTAAATTCATCCCATTCATTACATATTTCTAATTATGGAGATAACAGTAAACGATTAATTGGTACTCATGAAACATCAAGTTTAGATAAGTTTACTTATGGTGTTGGCAGTCGATCAACTTCTGTTAGAATACCAACAACTGTTTATAATGAGGGCAAAGGATATTTTGAAGATAGGAGACCTGCAGCAAATGCAGATCCATATATTGTTACTAGTTTATTGGCTAAAACAATACATCTTGATTAATTTAATTAGTTTCGCCAAGAAATGATTCTAACTTGTGAGACGATAAACTTTCCGTAATACTACGTTTACTTATATTATCGGCACTAAAATCAATTGACATATTATCTATATCATCACTTAATACATTATAATTTTTTTCTTGCATTAATTTTTCTGCTTCTTGTTGGGCTAAAATTGCTTCATCATTTTGTTTCTGTTCGAGAAGTAATTGTTGTTGTTTTAGTGTTTCTTGATTACGTTTATCAAAAATATTTTTAGCATACTTATAAAGTATTAAGCAAGCTAACATAATAATAATATAAATAATTAATCTTTGAGTAGTGTGCATTACTCTTTTTGTTTTGGCGATAATTATTGTGATATATATTGTATGCAATTTTAAATTAAATTAAAAGTTGCGCAGCATTATTAGTATTTATTATTATGTAGTCAGTTAATATTTTGATGAATAACGTGTATTTTTTGTATTGTTGTGTTTGGTATCAGTGTATTAACAGATCTCTTTCTGACAAGACATGTGACACATTTTAACGCTTTGGTGGTACTTCAGGGTTGGTCACTTTTATTGCACGTTTTTTTAAAAATATGTTTGTAACAATAAAACAAAATAGAAGATTAATGAACATTTACGAAAAATTTACAATATCTTACAAAATGTATTTGTTCTTGGTATTGTGCAAAATAATAATAAATAAAATATAATTAACAAAAAAAATAAATATTCACATTTTTTTTAATTCCAAAAAGTAGTGAAATATAAACAAATTAAATAAGTAAAAAATATGTAAATAAAAAGTACTGATACATATACCAAACACACCCTATAATAATTTAGAAAATTGAATAAAATATTTAATTATTTAGCTAATAATGATACAAGTATTATTATTATTAGCTATGACACAATCATTACCATGGGTCGAAAAATATAGACCTACTAAACTTGATAGTATTGTGGGACAAGAAGAAATTGTTAAATTATTAAAAAAAGCTTTGGAATCTGGTAATTTGCCACATTTACTTCTGTATGGTCCACCTGGTACTGGTAAAACAAGTACTATATTTGCTTTTGCACTTGAACTGTTCGGACCTATAAATTTTAAAGAAAGAGTAATTGAAGTTAATGCTTCAGATGAAAGAGGAATTAATGTAGTTAGAAATAAAATAATAGAATTTACAAGAAGACAAATATCAACACCTGATAAAAATTATCCGTCACCAAATTATAAACTTATAATCTTAGATGAAGCGGACACGTTAACTAATGAAGCTCAAAGTGCGTTAAGAAAAGTATTAGAAGATAATTCTAGTATTACTAGATTTTGTTTTCTGTGTAACTATCTTAATAGAATAATAGATCCAATTATATCACGATGTAATAAATATTGTTTTAAATCACTTAGCAAAGAATTAATAATCGAAAAAATTACTAATATCGCAAATTCTGAAAAATTAAATTTTAATGAAAATGTAATAAAAACTATTACAGAAATTACTGAAGGGGATATGAGAAGGAGTATTTCAGTACTTCAAAATCTTAAATATTTGGATACGTACAAAAAAGAACAAAACATTATTATTGAACCAAATGATGTAAGGGAATTATGTGGTTTGATGCCAACATATTTTGATACTGAAATACAACAAATATGCTTTAATAAAGAGAGCACAATAGAAGATGTTACAAAATTAGCATCTACAATAATATCTAATAGTTATACAATTTATAGTGTTGTCGATAGAATATTACATCTTGTTTTGGATTATCCAACTAATGATATTAATAAAAGTAAAATGATATGGTATTTTTTGGATATAGAAAGACAGTTATTAGCTGGATCCGACGAATATTTACAATTACTTAGTTTGCTTACCCATATTAATCAAACAATTAAAAACATAAATCTCACTAACAATTTATAGACATATTTCTAATGAAGAAAATAAAGGATAATATTATTAAAGTTGGTAGTTTAGAAAGTACATTTAATTTATTTAAATATGGTAATGGTAATGGTAATGGTAATGATAAATATAAACATGACAAAAATGTTCCCAAAAAAATGCATAATAGCGAAGAAATCTCTACTTATTCTTTAACTCCAAGCTCATCATTTGAATCTTCTTGTAGTTATTCATCTTATGATTCAAAATAAAATAAAAATTGATTTATTACTTATTTGTATTATTAATAATACTTTGTATGATATTTAACAAAGATATACAATGTTAACAAGAACTTTAGATAATATCATTATTGAAAGTAACAAAAATACAGATTTAGATATTAGTTTCGATGTTTGCGGTAATTGTTATTTAAATCAAAATGGTTCAAACGAATATTATCAAATTAATATTAATAATAAAGACGAAATTTACTTCGAACATTTTATTATTGAGGGTAATAATGCAAAAATTCGTATGAATAAATTAATTAATGTCAATTCTCACAATAATAGTAATACAAATGATTTAAATAATAATAAAGAAACAGATAACAAAAATTGTGATAATGAAAATAGTAATAACGATGATTATGATACAGATGATGAAGATGAAGATGAAGATGATGATAATAATGTAGATGAAGATGCAGATGAAGACGTGGACAATGATAGTGATAATGATGAAAATTTTGAGAATAGAGATGAATATGAAAAAAAAATTAAAATGAAACAAAAGCTTTTTCCAGAAGAAAATGATTACAAAATAGAGCAAATAACAAAGACAAAAAAAAAGTTTAGTTTTGCGTCTCTCTCACAAAATTCAAATATTAAAATGCATAAAAAAGATGTTTGTGATACATTATCTTTATACAGTACAATAGTTTATGATAGAAAAAATTTAGATAAATTCTCAGTAGTATTTACAAGTAACGCTGAAGACTATGTGTTATATCGTTTGAATGTGTATGGTGATGGTAGGTTAATATTCAGACCGATTGGCAATATAAATAAACATTATGCAGTTAGTATGCAAGATAATAAGCCAATATTATTTAAAATTTAGATGCATTAAAATTTAGATGCATTAAAATTTTCATTTATATTCAATTATTAAATTTGTGATTTCTTTGATAATAATTGATAATTGATTTTCAGTATATTGTTCATTTAACCAATTGTTAATTGTCATACCTGATTTACTAAATATTTGATCTCTTAAAGTGGTGACACTAGTTGAATAATTTCTGATTAAATTTTTTATTGATATACCTTCAAGTTTAATAGTTTTAAGGATTTTTTTTATTAATATTTTTCTATCAGTATCAGCATAAGTTAATCGTTGCTCAACATACCATTGTGTCCATACTGCGCAAAAACCACCTGGATCTCCTATTTGTTTATTGTATTTGTCTCCAGATTCTAAAAACTGAAATCCTACTTTTGGTTCGTAATCTGAAGGTTTAATGTATTTGATGTTTTTATACTCTTTGGTAAAAAATTTCTTTAATCTTTCATCTAATATATTACCTTCATAATCAAACATATATGGATTATCAGAACCATAGGGCTCAAAACGTTCTAGTTCATAAGTATCTTTATCAAAAATTAAATAATTAGAGTGTGATCCTTTATGCATTTCAATGCCAACAGGTATTATTATAAAACGTTTACTATCTGTTTGCATTGCTTTTTTAAAGTTTTCGAGAAAATTAGTTGAAAAATGTATAATTTTGTTAATCCAAATTATTTCGAAGTTTAAAAATTCACATCGTGACCTCGAATATGAACCTATAGATTTATAATAGTCACATAATTTGTTGTTTTCAATAAAATGCTCATCAACCGTCGACGTAGCCATTGGGAATTTACGAAGTATGTAAATTAAACCAATAAGTATATCTAATGTTGTACCAGTGTATGTACAATAATTATTAGATTCATAAGCGCATGTAGTAATATCTGTACATGAAGATATTTTTTTTTTCGGATAAGTTACATCTTTTCTTGATATTCGCTCATTGTTTTTTTTAGAATTGATATAATTTGCGTAAATATTATTTATTTTTTGTACAATGATTGATTTGCAAATATCCTTATTATTTTCATTATGATTTAAAGAATCTAATAATTTATCATTCATTGATTTAATGTCATCTTTATCAACATCAGATAACATATCAATTGTAACAGGGTTAAAACATAAACGTTCCCAATTAGTTGTCCAATCAAAGTTAAATGTACGTAAGGTGTATAAATAACCATTAGCCACTAAATCAATAAACTTTTCTATTTCGTCAGGTTTAACATAGTCTAAAGGTGTTTCATTATTAACATTGTAAACAAACATGTCTATTTTCTTTAATTGTAATTCTTCATTATAGTTATTCCATATTTCATATTCTGTAAAATAATGCATTGGTGTATCACCTTGCATATTCTGAAAATTTATATTACTACCACTAATCAATTTACTTATAAAACCATAATGTTTGTATTTTAATGCAAGATGCAATGGTATATTACTTTCATAATTAAATATATTAAAATTGACATCGGAACATTCTTTTTTAGTGTATAAATCATACAAAATACTAAATAGTTCATTATTATCATCAATGACTAAATAATGTAATAATGTATTACCTATAATATCTTGTAAATTAAGATTACATTTGGCTAATAATAAGTTGGTGAACATATTTTTATTGTTAACATTAAAACAAAATATTATAGGTGTAAAATTATGTTCAAATTCTTGTGCATTTATATCAATACCTTTTTTGATTAGAATGTTTGCAATAGAATTCATTTTATGATTACATGCGAGATGTAACGCATTTTGTCCATTGTTAATTTTAGTATTAATGTCAATATTAGATTCTAAAATTATTTTACTGACTTCCTCAAGTTTAGAAGAAATAGCGAGATGTAATGAATTATAACCGTTATTATTTGTTATATTTACATTAGAACCATATTCCAATAATATTTTTACAGCCTGTATATTTTTATAAACTATCGCATAATGTAATGGTATAAAACCTTCACGATCTTTAATTTCTGTTAATGATATACCAATAATGTTTTTATCTTGTTCTAAAAGTATTTTAAGTATGTTGTTGTAATGATATTTTATAGGTATAAATAATATCGATTTAGAATCTGAATCTACAATATCCAGAGTAGCACCACGTGATATTAGTGCATTAATTAATTCAATATTATTGTTCATTATGGCATAAGACAAAAGATAATTATCGTTTATATCAGCTACATTAACATCAAGATTAGTTATACTTTTATTATTAAGTAGTTCAATTAATTGACTTACATTGTTAGACCTAATGTATTCAAATAAATTTATTTCTTCTTCCATACTTTGTTCAGTATATTAATGGATATTAAGAAAAAATATAAAACTAATATTAATCTAAAATCAAGACAACCTTTAACACAAAATCTTAAACAGGAATACTATTTACACTACATTCAAGTGGTTTATCGTCTTTGGATACATTTGCATTATAAAATAAGTTGCAATCTACGGCTTCCTCACGCAAAGCATTTTCAAATGGTTCAATAAGTTTTTTTTTATCTAATGCTAGTTTCATAATTCTTTGGTCTACAGTGCTTGATTCTAGAGGATGAACCGCTAAATAAATATATATTTTAACAAATCTTTTTTCTTCTGGCATTTCGCGATGACTGCAAAAACGTACACCACGCCCCATAACTTGACTCAACCTGCTGTAATTCCAATATGGATCTAAAATATGTAATTGTGATAAATTTTTAAACGAAATTCCTTCTTTGATACTTGGAGTTCCGAGAATTATTTTAATTTGCTTTCCTGTGGCATTATCAATTCTATTAAAAACATCTCTGATTTCTTCACGTTGTCTACTATTAGTTTCTGAACTCATTATTGCAAAACGTTTTCGTCCAGAACCATATTTTAAATAATCGCTATATCCATGAGCTTCTAATACTCGAGCTAATGAACGTATACCTCCATATTCCTTAAAGTTCGAATATATAAAAACAGTACCACTTGTTGCTCGGATTTTATTAATAATTGAATAAAATTTAATTGAATATTTCATTAAATTTTCCATTGAAAGATTAGTATTGTTTAGTGAATCATATCCATCTTCATTAATATCTTTATTAGGAAAAGATATGTTACTCATAATACGACTTCCTAAATAAAAATCATTCGGTAAATCTTCAAGTCTGCTTTCTCGAAAAGCTTTTAATGCTCCTACATTTTGAGCTTTTTCTCTATTAAGAACAGTCAAATAACTACGATATTGAAAATCACTCATTTCACATTTAATATAACGTATTTTACTCTCTGGGAAAACGTAATCTGGAGCCCCTTTAAAATATGATACGTACCCCTTAATTAGTTTTTTAAATTTGTCCAAATTTTGAGGTTTAACAACAACACGCTTTCTAACTGTACCATCGACTTCTGTATCAAATACAATATTAGTACGCAAAAATGTATTTCTGAAATTAATTCCAACAGGTATTTCTTTTGGTAACTTAAGAAGATTCATAGTTAAAGCTATTTCAAGAGGACGATCAAATATTGGCGTTCCTGATAATAAAACAATACGCATATCATTTGGAGATGATTTAAAAGCTTCATAAATAACTTGATAATATTTACCTCCTTCTGAAACAATATTTTGTACTTCGTCAATAATCACTAGTGAATTCTTAAAATTAATTGTTTTTTCTTCTAGAGCTGTAACAAACTTATTGTATGAATAAATATTATAAATTTCATCAATTCTTTTATCTGTTAAAGCAATAATTTCTTTGTACTCTTTGCTACTTGGATGTAAAGTCTTTAATAATGTACGTTCCTTTTCAGTAATATAATTATTACCTGCACATTTACTTCTAAGTTCATTTCTTAAATTACCTATTAAAGCTGCAGGTACCACAAAATAAATTTTTCTTTTGTGTTTCCATCCTTCTGCTATTCTTATTGCTGTGCAAGTTTTACCAGAACCAATTTGATGAAATACTAAAATACCTTTTTTATCTGAATTAGGTCCCATGAAATCTGCTAAAAATAATTGCGGATTTTGAAGGGTAAACTCCTTTGGAAAACATATTTCTTTGAAACTTTTTTGTTTCTTCGGAATCCAATATTTTTTATATTTATTTAATGACATATCTTTATATCCAGTTAATTTTCGATATACTATACTTTTAATAAATAAATTTACTTTCTCTGTTGTTAGTTCCTTAGTTTAACTTTGTTGTTGTTTGTTAACAATATTTATTATGCAAAATATAGCAGCTTAGACAATTTGAAAATGTATCTTATTTGAAAAATTAATATTATTTATCAACATATTATGTCATTTTGTTAACTGGCTTGTGACGTTGTGTACGTGTCTCTCTCGTCTTCATATGTTCAGCATAAATCGCATCATAATTATCCATCCTTTGTTGAATAGTACGCTGAGATAATCCTAAGGTAAACTCGCTATCACTTTTAATATTTCTTGTATCTTTTTGATCATTCCAAGTTCGTGAGCTTGCACATTTTGTTTGATTTTCTATATTATTCGTTGTTCTCCATGTTGGATTAGTATTAGCCACTTTGTTATTTATGTGTCTTGTATTGTCTTCAAAATTATTCCTACCAAAATTACTTTGAGGTACTTGAGAACGATTATTAAAATTATTTTTATTTTTACGAAATTTTGATACAGTTTGCTCCCCATTTATCTCACGCAATATCTGTTTCATTGCATTTACAATTATGGGATTTTTTTCTTTTTCAGCCCTAGCAAGAGCAAGTTTTAATAAATCTTCTGTACTAAGTGCTTGTGATAATTCATAATGTTTATTAATAAAATCCGTTCTGTTAAAATCTAAAACTGATTTTTTTATTCGTAATCTATTAGATTCAAGGTTTTGCTGTTTGGTCTCTGTAACATTATATTCCTGTTTTTGGTATTTGTTATAGTTATGGTTATGGTTTTGCTTTTGTTTTGAATACGTTTGTAAATTTGAAATATCTTTTCCTAATCCTGATTTTTTATTTTGGTCTTGGTCTTGGTCTTGGTCTTGATCTTGATATTGGTCTTGGTTTATTAATATTTGTTGTAATGGTTTTTGCAGTGTTTGTGTAAGATGCTCTTTTGAATAACTATTATTTTTGAAAAATTCATCTTGTATATTTGAAATATCTATAGCTTCTAAAGGTGTTATGTATGCAGCTTCAATATTATTTTCTGTATCGCTTATTACTTTTTCTGCTTTATTATCTTTCTTTACAGACTTTTTATTAGTTCCATTTACCATAATGATTAATAAAATATTGTAGTATTAAAATTAACAAAATAAATTGAAATATCATTTTTATAATATCAAATAAAAAAAAAATGATTTTCCTAACTAATCGAATAGAAATTTTAATATAAACTATTCAGATAACACTATGAGCACAAAAGGACCAGTAAAAAAAACTACAACACAAAACACTAAAGAAGGAAATACTAAAACTGCAGCTGCAAAAGTAACAACAACAACTCAAACAACAAAAGTGAAACCTAAAAATACAATCACGACAACTGCAACAACAGAAGAAACTGTTGTAGCAAATGGTGAAGTTAAAAAGAAAAAAGTTGCTCCACAATTAAATTATACAAATAGCTTATTTAAACTTGGTCCATTTCATAAATTAGTCAAAGAGGAAACAACACGCATATCTAAAGAAATACCATTCTTTACAAATAAAAAATCTGCTAAAAAAGATCCAAATACAAATGAAACAATACTTGTTGATAATAATAAATTGACAATTAAAAAAGAAGCATCATATACTTTGGCTGAAATACTTGTTAAATATTCTGAATTAATTTTACAATCTACTTTGAGCCATACTGGCAAAAATGGTAATAACGGATTAAAACATATTACAAGAGCTTTACTTATGAATACTTTGTATGTTGATGGATATAATACTTTTTTGGATACTATGAGAGATGATGGTATTAGATCTTATTCAAAGTTTAAAAATGAATTTGTAGATAGTAAAGCTTTGGATAACTTTTTAAAAACTATTGATAAAGAAGCAATATTTAGCTCCACTGGACCATCAGCCAAAAACTTTATCTGTTGTATTTTAGAACATATTTTCGACAGAGTTTTATATCACGCATTATTCATGGTTGTTAATGCTAAGCAAGCAACTATGTGGGGACGAACTATTGAAATGGCATTATGTACAGTTTGTGTTCGTGATTGTAAAGTTTATCAAGTAGTTGAACATTTAGCTTTAGTACTTAAAAAAATGTTAGGTCATGATGGAGTACCAACCGTCGCAAGTTTAACTAATGATAAAATGTCAAGTTTAGCTGGAAGAACTGAACCTAACCCAAAACTAAAACCATCATCCGGAATAGTACATAACGTCGCTGATGGTGATGGTTTTATTGTTGATGATGAAGAAGAAGCTGAAAATGAAGAAGAAGCTGAAAATGAAGAAGAAGAAGCAGAAGGAGAAGCAGAAGCAGAAGCAGGAGGAGACGAAGAATTAGATGAAGGTGAAGAAGAATTTGGTGAAGTTGAAGAAGTAGAAGATGCTAATGCTGATAATGAAGAGAATGAAAATGCAGAAGTTATGGATGCAAATGCAGAAGAAGAAGAAGAAGAAGAAAAACCAAAAGCTAAAAAAGTTAATGCTAATACAACACAAAGTAAAAAAGTAACAGCAAAACATACAAGTTCTGCAGAAACAGTAAAATCTACTAAACCCAAAAAACCTCAATTTATAAACACTGACGATGATAGTTTAACACATGAAGATGCAAATGTTACGCCTTCTAAACCTACAACAGTTAAAACTGGAAAAGCTACACCAGCTAAAACTACAGGCGGAAAAACTGCAAGTTCAACTACGCATGTAAAAAAAACAACAACTAAATAATTTATTTTATAGTTTGTTAATTTTTGAATAAGTTTATAAATTCTTTTATTAAAATTTATAAATTCTTTTATTAATTTAATTTATTCTATTACTACTTTTTTTATTTGTTTTTATCTGTATAACCAAATAGATCAAATATAATAAATACTGTTTTTTTATGCAATATAATTTGGATTAATTTATATAATAAGTATATACATGTACGGGCGTTACGCACATAATTCTAGGCATTTACATAAAAAAAATAAGGAAATGCACAAAAAGAAAAATAATGGGCCAAATAAAAAGCACAAGAGTAAATATAATAGTTTTCATTACAGTTCAAAAAGTAGTTCTATTTCAAGTTGTAGATCAAAATCTAGCACATGTACTAGCCATAGAAGCCGATCATGCTGTAGACCAGGACCCACAGGTCCTACAGGACCAGCAAGACCTTTTTATTTAAATGTTGAAGCTGCAGAAACAGAATTTGGTCCTACAACTTCAGGACCTGTCACAATATTCTCTGGAGATACTCTTAGGTTTTATAGTCAAACTATTGATATTTTAGTTACACAAGGCAGTGCATTAGTTGGATTAGAAGTTACAGGAGTTACAGGACTTACTGGGCCAACAGGTGCTGCAGGTGCAACTGGTCCTACTGGTCCTGGTTTAACTGGTCCTACTGGTGTAACTGGTCCTACAGGTTCTACTGGTGCTACTGGTCCTACAGGTCAGGGTTTAACTGGTCCTACTGGTGTAACTGGTGCTGCTGGCCCTACTGGAGCTGCTGGAACTAATGG
>Ga0116192_1001660_pt1 | contig 15386 bp, 14 predicted proteins | sample AD_UKC113_MetaG_FD_89876 | JGI IMG/M metagenome (GOLD analysis project Ga0116192, IMG submission 89876) | Active sludge microbial communities of municipal wastewater-treating anaerobic digesters from Hong Kong - AD_UKC113_MetaG | ecosystem: Engineered > Bioreactor > Anaerobic > Digestate... | reverse complement strand
TAAAATTTCTTCTCTTTTCCATAGTTCCATACTAACTTATTTTGGCCGTTTTGTCTGTCTTAATTTCTGGTATCATTATATTTTGCCTGGTCATGTTTTCTGGACAGATAAACCAGAGGTCAAAAAATGAGAAAAAAGAATTAATATATCCAGCTCCGATGGCAGTTACTCGAAGGAGATATTCTGGCCTACTATGTAGACCAGCGAGCCACTGACGATATGATGGGAGTGGGGACACACTGAAACATTGAAATCAGGAGGAAGATATGAAAAAACTCCTCACTTTTGTTATGATCCTAGGTTTAACACTAACGGGTGTCCCTGCAGAAAACAAGAGAAATGCAGCCGCTGCTCTATTTACCGATGTACCTGACAATGCCTGGTATAAAAAGGATCTGGAGTACATTGCCAACGACTCCCGAAGGATAATGGAAGGCTGAAGAATATAATTATGGGCTTAAATTCTCCACAGAACGACCAATAGAGAAAAGATAGCAAAGCATCGCTTGCTTATTTGAACTTTTCATAGCTCCATAAGAATCTTTTTGTGATTAACTATGATGCCTAATTTATACAGTCAAAACATATGCAAATAAGCCCATAAAGGCCTGGAAAAAAGTTCTTGACAAGATAGATACAGCCTCCTATAATTAGTTGTAAATAATGTAAAAACGCAATGAAAGAGAATAGTAACAGACTTATCCACGACAAAGAGAGCTGCCGGTTGGTGAAAGTGCAGACGTGGGGGAATGTGAATCTCGCTCTGGAGCGGATCGCTGAAGTAAGCTTTTAGCTTATTGTAGGTTGATACGGATGCAGCCGTTACACTGTGAGGCATTATTTGATGCTGATAAAGCGGGCACATTGCTGTGTGTCAATAAGAGTGGTACCACGGAGTATAACCTTCGTCTCTAATAGATTGAGATGAAGGTTTTTTTGTTGGTTTTTCTAGCTCAAAAAACCGGCAAATATAAGGGCTAACAGCCTAAGAGAAGATCGGTAGTAAGGGAGGATAAACCATGAGCGAACTCATGAATATCACCATAGGCGGATTGCTTGAGGAGGTTGCAAAAAAGTATCCGGACAGGATGGCGGTCAAGTATACCGACAGACCCTTTGAGCGAACCTGGAAGGAATTGGACGAGGAAGCAACACAGGTGGCAAAGGGCCTTTTGAAAATGGGCATCAAGAAAGGTGACCATGTGGCTATCTGGGCTACCAATGTTCCCGAATGGATTCTCCTTCTTTTCGGTACGGCTAAGATAGGCGCGGTACTTGTAACCGTAAACACCAACTACAAAATCTTTGAGTTGGAATATCTCCTGCGCCAATCCGACTCCAAGTGCCTGGTTATGACCGGGGGCTTTAAGGATGCCAATTATGTGAATATCATCAATGAGCTTTGTCCTACACTGAAAACCAGTCAGCCGGGACAGTTGGACAATCCCATGTTACCCTTCCTCAAATATGTGGTCTATATCGGTGAGGGCGAGCAGCCAGGCATGTTTCACTGGAAGGATCTCTATACTCTGGGTGCCCAGGTTTCCGATGAGGAGTACCGGAAGGTGAACGAGACCCTTACCCCCGACGAAATCATCAATATGCAGTATACCTCGGGAACCACGGGCTTCCCAAAGGGTGTTATGCTCACTCACTACAATATTGTCAATAATGGAAAATGCATCGGAGATTGCATGAAGTTTACCGAGAACGATAAGCTCTGTATACCCGTACCCTTCTTCCATTGCTTCGGCTTGGTTTTGGCCATTCTGGCCTGTGTTACCCATGCATCCTCCATGGTGCCCATTGAATACTATCAGCCCTTGAAGGTCATGGAAGCCGTTCAGAATGAGGAATGCACCGCGCTGCACGGGGTTCCAACCATGTTCATTGGTATTCTGGATCATCCTGACTTTAAGAAGTTTAAGTTCCCCAAGCTCAGAACAGGTATTATGGCTGGTTCACCCTGTCCCATCAAGGTCATGAAGCAGGTGGTGGAAGAAATGGGCGCGACCGAAATCACTATTGCCTATGGACAAACGGAGGCTTCACCTGTTTGTACACAGACTACCACTGATGACAGTATCGAGGTGCGTGTATCCACGGTAGGCCGTGTCCTGCCCCATGTCCAGGCGAAGGTTGTCGATCCCGAAACGGGCAAGGAATGCCCGCCTAATGTTCCTGGTGAGTTCTGCACCAAGGGCTATCATGTGATGAAGGGCTATTACAAAATGCCCGAAGCCACAGCCCAGGCCATTGACAGGGAGGGCTGGCTCCATACCGGTGACTTGGCGACCATGGATGAGCATGGATACTTCAAGATTACCGGCCGTATCAAGGATATGATCATCCGCGGCGGAGAAAATATCTATCCCAAAGAAATTGAGGAATTCCTCTATACATATCCCAAGATTAAAGATGTACAGGTTATTGGCGTACCCAGCAAGGAGTATGGTGAGGAGGTCATGGCCTGGATTATCCTGAAGGAGGGTGAAACCGCCACCGAGCAGGAGATCAAGGATCTGGTCCGCAGCCATATGGCCAGACATAAAACACCCAAGTATGTGAAGTTTACCGACAGCTTCCCCATGACAGCCAGCGGAAAGATTCAGAAGTACAAACTTAGGGAAGCCGCCATTGAGGAACTCAATCTCAAGGATGCCGCAGCCATTGAAACAGCATAAGTCCATACATTATGATAATGATAGGGATATTTCCTTAAGAAAGGACGATGAATCATGAAGCTAGCATTTTCAACTCTGGGCTGCCCGGGATGGTCATGGGAAGAGATTTATGCCACAGCCAAGGACTTAGGCCTGGATGGCATTGAGATCCGCGGTATTGAATCTGAAATTTATGCGCCTAAGGCCAAGCCTTTTAAACCAGAGAATATAGATAAAACCCTGGAAACACTGAAAAAGCTCAATCTAAAAATTCCGATGCTGACATCGGCAGCTTATCTCTATGATAAGGATAACGCTGAAGCGGCCCTTCAGGAGGCTAAGGACTATGTAGATCTGGCTCAAAAGCTGGGTGTGCCCTATGTTCGTGTCCTTGGCGATAAGGATGGCGCCCCCGGTCCCCAGCGGGATCTGGATTTTGTGAGAGAACAGTATATCAAGGTCTGTGATTATGCCGCTGACAAGAACGTGACCCCCTTGATTGAGACCAATGGCGTATTGGCCGACACCAAGGTTACGGCTGAGTTCATTAAGTCGGTGAACAGATCCAACAGCGGTATTCTGTGGGATATCCATCATCCCTTCCGCTATTTCGGTGAGTCCCCCGAGACCACCCTTAGGAATCTGGACGGACATATCAAGTATCTCCATATTAAGGACTCGGTTATGAAGGACGGTCAGGTATCCTATCGTATGCTGGGCTATGGCGATGTTCCTGTATTGGACTGCCTCAAGCAGTTAAGTCTTAACGGCTTTGATGGCTTTGTCTCATTGGAATGGCTTAAGAGATGGTGTCCGGATCTCCAGGAGCCCGGTGTGGTCTTCTCCCACTATATCAGTTACATGAGCTATCTCATGAGACAGATTTAAGGTCGATACCATGTCACGTATTATTGATTTTCATACCCATATTTTCCCTGAGGCCATAGCCCAAAAGGCTGTGGCCCAGGTGGGTAATCATTATCATATTCAAATGCACGGAAAAGGAACCACTGAGGATCTTTTAGAGAGTGCAGATAGGTCGGGTATAGACTATTTGGTGATATGCTCTACGGCCACCAAAGCCTCCCAGGTACGCAATATCAATGACTGGGTGGCCTCCCAGGCAGGGGGCAAGCTCATAGGCTTTGGCACCCTTCATCCTGAAATGGGCAATGTGGAAGAGGAAATGGAACACATCTTCTCCTTAGGACTGAAGGGCATCAAGCTCCATCCGGATTTCCAGGGCTTTGATGCGGATTCGCCCGAGATGGACAGGGTCTACAGGGCTATCGGCAGCAGGCTTCCCGTTCTCATTCATGCAGGGGATGAGAACCTGGACAGCTCCTCGCCAAGAAGATTAGCCAATGTCCTTTCGAAATTCCCAGAACTGACTATGATTGCAGCACATTTAGGCGGACATAGCCAATGGGAGGAGGCCCTTGAATGCCTGGTGGGAAAGAACCTCTATTTGGATACCTCCAGCGCCATTCGGTTTATGGGAAGGGATCTGGCCCTAAAAATCATTCGCCAGCATGGCACCCATAAGGTGGTCTTTGGAACCGATTACCCCATCGTTTACCATGAGCAGGAATTAAAGGATTTTTATGAATTGGATTTAACCCCACAGCAGCAGGAGGATATTCTGTATAACAATGCGGCAAGGATTTTGAGGATTTAGCGAGTTAAAAAGCTGTAATTACTGAACTATCATTTAGGCATGGGTAGATTGTACTCATGCCTTTGCTTTAAAAAATTGAATGTAATTATTTGGTGTATACGATAAAATGGTGGTAAACATTAACTAGGCATATAGGTAATATGCTAAAACGAACGTGTAGAGACCTTGTTAACAATCACATACATTGGTGATATCTTATGGAAGAGCAAATCAGACTTGCAGCCTTTGAGTGGTTAAAACGTCAAGTTCAGATCTATGGAAACACCCTCCCAAGAACTATCCTTGAGAAAGGATTTGATTTTCAAGGTCAAACCATTACAGTAATGGGGCCACAAGGTATTTGGAAACCGAGATTGTTAAAAAGTGTCCCTCTCTCAATCACAACCGTATCGGGAAGTCCATATCGTGATTCTTTTAATGAAGAAGGACTGCTTTTGTATAAATATCGAGGTACCGATATTTTCCACAGAGATAATGTTGGGCTTAGAGATGCAATGAATAAGCAAATTCCATTGATTTATTTTCATGGTATAACTAAGGGTAAATACTTAGCTGTATGGCCTGTATATATAGTCGCAGATAATCCAAATACTCTTACTTTTACTGTTGCAGCAGATGATATGAGTTCTATAGTTAATAATAGAGCACAAGAGGGACGTATTAGTATTTCAGAGGACGACAAAGATATTAAACGGAAATATATCACATCCATAGTAAAGGTTAGACTTCATCAAAGCTCCTTCAGAGAACTTGTTCTCCAAGCGTACCGTGAAAGATGTGCATTTTGCAGTTTAAATCACGCTGAACTGCTTGATGCGGCGCATATTGTGCCAGATTCTGAAGATATCGGTGATCCGATAGTTAGTAACGGTTTATCATTATGTAAAATTCATCATGCTGCTTACGATATGAACATAATTGGGGTATCTCCTGATTATAAGATTATGGTTCGAGAAGATATCTTACATGAAATAGATGGTCCTATGCTAAAGCACGGAATTCAAGCATTACACAACACCAATATATTATTGCCTAGTAATAGAAAATCATGGCCGGATAAAGAAAGGCTTTTAATCCGATATGAGCAATTTATGAATACAGGTTGATTTGTGAGGTGTTGTATGAAACTTTTCGCAAAGGAAATAGCACATAAATTATCTGGAATTATCACTTTATTTATTCTAGGTGGGCTGATCTATATATTTTCTGGTAACCTGCTTGGGCTTATTAAGTGGATTTGGGCATTTGGATGGTTTATAGGACCTTTTGCTATTCTAATAATATCGATACCCTTTTGGCCATCAATTAAGGGCGCTTATGGCGAATATCTTGTAAGGCAGAGACTTAAAGTACTGGATGATAAACAATACCTAGTAATGCATAATTTGTTGATTAGATTAGAGATTGGAAAGACTTCGCAAGTGGATCATATCGTAGTATCACCTTATGGTATTTTTGTTATAGAAACCAAGAATTTTTCTGGTTGGATAATTGGTGATGAAAGAAGCGAGTATTGGACACAGATTATTTTTCGAAGCAAAAAACGTTTTTACAATCCAATATGGCAGAATTATACTCATATAAAAGCATTAAAAGAAGTACTAAAGGATATTGATGGAATACAATTTATTCCTATTGTTATTTTTTCAGGAAACGCAGTTTTAAAAAGAGTTAACTCAAGTCAGGTAACGTATTTGAATAATTTGATTGACTTTATTAAAACAAAGCAGGTACCGATTATGGATTACGACAAAATGGCGTTAATCTTTTCTCGACTGCAAGCTGCTATAACTAATAGTAAAAGAGTTTACAAAAATCATATCGATAACATTAAGAAAAAGTCGGAAAGTAAATCTATTATTTGTCCAATATGTGGAAGTCCCATGGTACAAAGGCAAGGAAGATATGGGCCGTTCATAGGTTGTTCTGGCTTCCCTAAATGCAGATATATTTATAAAGGACAGTAATAAATAGATGACAATCGTAGGGTTCCATAGTGATGATATTTTTTCTTTGTGCGTGAGTGCTATTATTTATCAACCGGGCAAAGTGTTTAAAACTCTTGAACTGCGATTAAGGTATTAAAGAATGATTTACTACTAAACATTTACCTACTATAGTAATCTTATAATTTCTAAAGGAGCAAGCTTCCATGGTAGATGTCAATAAGCCCGTCACCAATCCGGAATTTGTTGATGCAATGAACAGGTTCCTGCAAAACAGAAGCGCGGAAAATGAACTGGCCTTCATTGAAAAGCTGGGTCAGGCTCATTTTTTATCGCCCATCATTCTGGATGGGGAGATTGAAAATGGCGTGCTGAAGGAAGGGACGCTGATTAATTTTAAACTGTTAACCAATCAGGATGATGAATCCTTTTTTATCGCTTTTACCGATTGGGATGAGCTGCGCAAATGGTCAAAGGATCATGTACAGACACTCATTATGCGCTATGAGGACTATAAGGCCATGCTCCTTAAGGATCCCGATGTGGCAAAGGGCTTCGTCATAAATCCCTACAATCAAAACATCATCATCACTCCTCAGTTGATGGAGTACATCGAAAGAAGAAAATCTGAAGTGGTTATTACGAAGGATACAAAAATCATGCTGGGGCAGCCATCGAACTATCCCCATGAGATGGTTAATGCTCTGTCTAAATTCTTTAAGAAGCACCGGGAGGTTGACGAGGCTTATATATTTCTAGCCCAAAGAGAGGACGAGGATAAGCCCAATCTGTTGCTTGTCATTGGCTTTGAGGGCGACAAATCGGTGTTATTCCCGCAAGTGGCCGCCATCGCACAGGAGTATTTAAGCAAGGACGAGTATATCGATATTGTTCCATTGGACAGCACCTTCGGCAGGGAAGCTGTAAAAGGGGCTGAGCCCTTTTACAAAAAGAAGCGCTGGGCATTGTTCTGAGCGTTTCATAATTAAAATACCAGGTTTAAGGGTGCTTCCAATCCTGAATGTTTTGATAAGCGATAATTTGCTGTTGAAATCCCCAAAACCTTGTGCTAATGTATAACTAAATAACCCATGTGTTTGGGTGTTTTTTGTAGTATGGGCTTCAATTTAATTTATTATATTTATTTTTTTGTGGTATGGGAGGACGGAACAACATGACCAAAAAGTATAACCGTGTCATCACAGTCATTGCAACCATCGCGATCCAGCTATGCCTTGGAACGGCTTATGTCTGGAGTATCTTCCAAAATGGTATCGCAGAAACCCTCTTTAAAGGGGACAATGCTGCAGCCAGTCTCGCTTATTCCTTTATGCTCGGTACCCTTACTGTAGGCAGTACCCTGGGCGGAAAGCTCCAACAGAAGATTGAAACCAAATACGTTGTTATGATTGGCGGCCTGATTCTTGCATCGGGATTCTTCTTGGCATCCTTTGTAACAGCCGCAGCGCCTTGGTTATTATGGATTACCTATGGTATCATGGGCGGCGTTGGTATGGGTTTTTCCTATTCAACCACCATTGCCTGTGCCCAGAAATGGTATCCCGACAAGAAGGGCCTTATCTCCGGTGTCATAGTATCATCCCTTGGTTTTAGTGGTGTTGTTTTCACTCCCATCATCGAAGCCTTGATGAAAGCCTTTGGCGGCCCCGGCGTAGGTGAATTCCAAACCTTCCGGGTGCTCAGCCTGATTTTCCTGGTTATCTGCACCTTTGGCGGCCTTTGCATTAAAACGCCTCCCAAGGATTTTATTCCCGAAGGATATACACCTCCGGCACCGGGCACGACCAATGCCAATGTGGACTTCTCACCCGGAAAAATGTTAAAGACACCTCAGTTCTATATGCTGACCATCACCTTTATGGTGGCAAGTATGGGCGGATTGATGATGATAGGCTTTGCCAAGCCCATCGCTGTTGCCAAAGGCTTAGCGGCCACCGCCAGTATCGGCGTTACTGTTGTATCGGTGTTTAACGCTGCCGGACGCTTGTTCTGGGGCTGGGCTTCAGACAGACTGGGCCGGAAAAAGACCCTCATCATCATACTCAGCGGAACAGCTGTATTCTCACTCCTGGTCAACCTGGCCACTGGTTATTTGATTTATGGACTTATCGCCTTCATTGGCTTCTTCTATGGCGGTGTACTGGGAACCTTCCCGTCCATGACCTCCGATATGTTCGGAAGCAAGTATGCAGGTACCAATTATGGTCTTATGATGGTGGGCTTTGGCGTGGGTGCCGTGGTATCCTCCTACGTTGCAGGATACTTCAAGAACCTCGCTGCCAATGATATTAATCTTATGTTCCCGGCCTTTGTCATTGCATCGGTAGCTGCGGCCATCGGTATCGTTTTGCTTACCCTGGTCAAGAAGCCCAAGGCAGCCAACTAAGGATACATAGCTATAGAATTATAAAAGAATTGCACAGTCTAAAAAGGAAGTATGAAATCTATATGGAGCCGGTCTCACACCGGCTCCTGTTGTTTTATGCAAAAGTTTGCTCCTTGTAGGGTGTCATAAATCCCTGTATAATGAGTATATGCAATCGTTTGCATCAAGAGAGGGGGAAGTAAAATCGACGGAATACTAAGATACGAGCTGAAATTTCTTTTGTCGCCGCTTGAGGCCGAAATCCTTCAGCAAAAGATCAAGCATCTTCTGCCCTTCGATCCCATGGGCGATAACGGCAGGTATACCATCGATTCTCTGTATTTTGATGATGTCCACAGCACCTATCTCAACGAAAAGCTGGATGGTGCGGAAAAAGCGCCTAAATTCAGGATAAGAGCCTACAATAAGAACTATGAAAGGCTCAAGCTGGAGAGAAAACAAAAGAAAGGGGATCTGGTTTATAAAAAGAGCCTTGCCATTTCGCTTGAGGACTATGAAGCTTTTCTCAAGCAACCCCTCGCCTTTGGTCAGCATTTTCCCGAGCTCTACACCAACCGGCTCCTGCCTAGGGTGGTGGTGAGCTACGAACGGACAGCCTTTGTCTATGAGCCGGGGAATGTAAGAATCACCTTGGACCGACATCTTCAAACCAGCCTCACCCATAACCCCGAGCTGATGGGGACCTTTGCCCGACGACAGGTTTTTGACCAAGAGTCTGTTATTTTTGAAGTAAAGTACACCGGATTTTTGCCATCCCATTTAAAGGGCGTTATCAATGAAGCCCAGCACAAGCAGAGTATTTCGAAATATGTGCTATGCCGGCTGGCTAGCCTTACATAGGAGGATTATTATGGATAAAGCTTTTACCTTTCAGGATATCTTCAGCAAGAACTTCTTAAAGTCCTACGAATTTGAAGGGGTCACCTTGAATCAGGTACTCATAGCCCTGCTCTTTGCCTTTCTGGCAGGCATGTTCATCTACCTGATCTACCGTGTATCCAACAACACAGCCATGTACGTCAACAGTTTTGGCATAGCGTTGGTAGCCCTGACCATGATAACATCCCTGGTCATCATGACCATCACCTCCAATGTGATTTTATCGTTGGGTATGGTGGGCGCCTTAAGTATTGTCCGCTTCAGAACGGCGGTTAAAGAAGCCATCGATATTGTTTACATGTTCTGGGCCATCGCCACGGGTATTGCTGTAGGGGCTGGCTTCTATTTCATTGCCTCAGTCAGCGTCCTTGTTATTGGGGGTTTGCTCTTTGCCATGAGCAAGATCACCATTCGAGAAAGTGCCTTTGTACTGGCGGTGAGCACCACCGGCCAGGTCTCGCAAAAGGTTTTGGAGGACATTCTGAAGGCAGAGGTCAAGAAATACCTTTTCAAGGCCAAAACCACCCATGCGGGGGGCGCCGAATATACCTACGAGGTTCGCTTAAGAAACAACACAGCTGATTTTACCGAGAATCTCTCAAAGGTTCCTGGAGTGGCAGGGGTGTCCCTGGTTGGCTTTAAGTCGCAAAACACCCTGTAAGGAGTTGGGTATGAAGCGTTTATTAGCACTTCTCGTCCTGGCCTGTCTGCTTGTGGGTTTGACCCTTGCAGCGCCCATGCTTTCAGGGACTGGAGCCCGGGCGGTTTCCGGTATTAACGCCAAAGATCCTTCAAAAGCCGGAGCTTCCCTAATTTATGTGGATTCCAAGGATTTTTTCAGGCTTTTCAGAGATGATACCGTAAAGATACTGACCATCAGCATCAGCCCCGAGGAATGGCAGGGCATGCTTCAGGATATGGCCAGGATGAGGCCCATCGACGATCGTATGCGAACGGGCAATTATCGCAGAGCCACCCTTACCTATGAGGATAAGGACGGCAAGATCACCCTGGAGAATGTGGGCATCCGGACGAAAGGCAATACCAGCAGAATTCTGCCCCAGGATGGACAGGGCTATCACCGTGCCCATTTTAAGATTAAATTCAACGAGACCTTTGATTATGAGGAGGACAGCCAGGCCTACAGAGAGCTGTCCCAGCGCTCCTTCATGACTTTGGATGCCCTGATCCTTAAGGCCAATATGTGGAATGATCCCTCCTTTGTTCATGAGAAATATGCCTATGATCTTATGCGAGAGGCAGGGCTTAAGGTGCCCCAAATCTCAATGACCAAGGTTATATTCAAGATAGGGGACAAGACGGTGGACTATGGGGTATATTCCATGGTTGAGCCCATTGACAAGAGCTTTTTGGAAAAGCGCTATACCAACGCCCAGGGCAATCTGTACAAGAGCCTCTGGCAGAATTTCGGGCCGGCCACTCTTGAACCCATTACCCAGTCCAAGGCTGTGGGCATCAAGGACTGGACAAAGAACTACCGCCCGTCCTATGATCTTAAGACCAATAAGGATAATGCCGATCATACGGTTCTGCTCACCTTTATAGAGAAGCTCAACAGCCTTGATGGGGAGGAACTGAAGGCCTACCTGGAAGAGACCTTTGAGGTGGACACCTTCCTTAAGTTCATGGCCCTGAATATGCTTTTGGGCATGCCTGACGACTACTGGGCCATGGGAAATAATTATTACCTTTACTTTAATCCTCAGGGTAAGCTTGAGTTCCTTCCCTATGACTATGATCAATGCCTGGGCTCGGGATGGGACGGCAATCTTCCCAGAGGGCTTGTGAGCATAGCCACCGCCAATATTCTCAAGTGGAATAACAGTGCGGCCATATTGTCCGGGCAGCCCTCCTCCAGACCTCTGGTGGAAAAGATACTTTCGTTTGATGACTATAAAGATCGGTATCTTAAGTATCTGAAAGACTTCTCCATGGCCCAGGACAGCCCGTTCTCCTATAGTCGCTTTATGGCGCTGTATGAATCGGTGGAGGCGCTCTACGGCCCCCTTATGAAGAACGATACAATGGAGAGCAGCACCATGACCCTGTCCAACGAAGAATGGTACTTTGAGACCAAGCTGAGAAGTGTTGAAAGCCAGCTTGCGCAGTTAGGCTATTAAGGTTTTGTCTCTTTTTGTGCATAGCTCCCGTATCGCCTGTGTAATTATGGTAGTCAGTACCCATATTTTTTGATATGATTATTTAGGTATGTGGAATGAATCCATACTTTAAGCAGGGTTACGGGAGTTTTTAGCATGTTTTTTAAGAAAAAAGTTGAGTTGGATATGAGCAATATTCCCAGGCACATTGCCATTATCATGGACGGCAATGGCCGCTGGGCTCAAAAGCGCGGTCTTTCCAGAACCATGGGCCACCGGGAAGGCTCACGTACCCTTAAGAAAATCGTAGAGGCTTGCTATAATCTCGGGGTCAAATACCTTACCGTGTATGCCTTTTCAACCGAGAACTGGTCCAGACCCAAGCAGGAAGTGGACGACCTGATGAACCTGATTCTGGAATACCTGTTGAATGCGGAAAAGGAGCTTAAAGGGAAGAATGTCCGTATCCGTGTTATTGGGGACAGAAAAAGGCTCCCTGAGCGGATTCAGAAAGAAATCGAACGGGTTGAGAGCAACACGCGCCATATCCAGGGCTTGGACTTTGTTATTGCCCTCAATTACGGAGGACGTCAGGAAATCATTGATGCCGTTTCCTGCTTGGTTGAGGATGTGAAAGCGGGGAAGCTGTGCGAGGTCAATGAACAGGCCATTGCCGAAAGGCTCTACACCCATGAAATCCCCGATCCCGATCTTTTGATTCGGACCAGCGGGGAGATGCGTCTGAGCAATTTTCTGCTCTGGCAATGCTGTTATACCGAATTTTACTTCAGCAAGGCCCTGTGGCCCGATTTTGATGAGGCTTGCTTAAGGGAAGCCATATTGTCATACCAAGGCCGGCAGAGACGCTTTGGAGGTGTAAAATGTTAACCCGTATCATTAGCGGTATCATTGGAGCCGCTGTTTTAATTGGTGTTTTGCTGCTCCCGCCATATGTTTTGGCTGTGGTGGTTGCGGCTGCCGCGATTATAGGCTTGTTTGAGTTTGCCCAGGCCATGAAGCACAAGGAAATTCATATTGACCTTGTGGTCAGTGCCATTGCCGCAGTGGCCATTGTTGGAAAGGCTTATGGCTCCACTCTTTCCAGGGAGTTGTTCCCGGTGCTGTCCCATGTATTTGCCAATGTGCTGGACCTGCAATATCTCAACGCGCTGTTGTATATCATCATTGTCTATTTCTTTTGCCGGATCATCTTTGAAAAAGGCCGGTTCCGTATGGAGGACATGGCCTACACCTTATTGGGAATTTTGTATATTCCGTTTCTTTTGGCCTTTATTGTTTCAACCCGTAATCTGAACAGGGGATTCGAGTTTGTCTGGCTCATCTTCATAGGCGCCATGATGACCGATATCTTTGCCTATTTTTCAGGGGTTTTTCTGGGCAAGACCAAGATCATCCCCCATATCAGTCCCAAGAAGACCGTTGAAGGCTCCATTGGCGGTGCGCTGGGGTGCATGCTCATCATGATTCTTTACGGCGCCCTGGTCATCAACCGCGCTGGTGTGGAGCCGGTGTCCCTGGTGCACTTTGCCATTCTGGGACTCTTATGCGGCATAGTCTCCCAGCTTGGCGACTGGGCTGCATCGGCCATAAAACGCAATACGGGTATCAAGGATTATGGCAATCTCATTCCCGGACACGGAGGCATTATGGACAGAGCCGACAGTGTTCTCTTCGTAGCCCCGTTAATCTATATCTATGTGAGCTTATTTATGTGCTAGAAAGGAAGTCAATATGGTTAAAGGGCTTACCATCCTGGGTTCGACGGGCTCCATTGGCGTACAGGCCCTCCAGGTGTGCGAAAACCTTCAAATAGACGTTGTATCCCTCATTGCCCACAGTAATGTCCGGCTCATGGCAGAGCAAATCCGTAAATATCGACCCAAAGTGGCAGCGCTCTACGACGAAAAGGCCGCCGAGGTATTGATGCTGCTTGTCCCTGACCATGATACAAAGATTTTGAAAGGCTTGCCGGGGGTTTTAGAGGCAGTGGTGCATCCCGATGCCGATACGGTGCTGACCTCAGTGGTGGGCATTGCGGGACTCCTGCCCACCATGACCGCTATTGAGGCAGGAAAGCATATTGCCCTGTCCAACAAGGAAACCCTGGTTACTGCTGGGGCGCTGGTTATGGAAGCAGCAAAGCGGAAAGGCGTTCGTCTTCTGCCTGTGGACAGCGAGCATTCGGCCATCTTTCAGAGCTTGGCCGGAAACAGGCATGAGGATATTTCAAAGATCATTCTCACCGCTTCGGGCGGCCCCTTCAGAGGATATTCCCTGGAGCAGCTTCAGAGGGTTACTGTGGAGCAGGCCCTGAATCATCCCAATTGGTCCATGGGCAGCAAGATTACCATTGATTCAGCCACCATGATGAACAAGGGGCTGGAAGTTATTGAGGCAATGTGGCTCTTTGACGTTCCACCCGAAAGCATTGAGGTGGTGGTGCATCCTCAGAGCATCATTCACTCCATGGTAGAATACAGGGATGGTTCGATCATGGCGCAATTGGGAGCACCCGATATGCGCATTCCCATTCAGCTTGCGCTGACCTGGCCCGAGCGCCATGCCAATCCCTTCAGAAAGATAAGCTTTTCCGAGATTTCCTGCCTGACCTTCGAGAAGCCGGATCTTAAGACCTTTAGGGCCTTAAAACTGGCTTTTGAGGCTGCCAAGGTGGGGGGAACCCTGCCCTGTGCCATGAACGCAGCCAATGAGGTGGCCGTTGATCTGTTCTTAAAGGGGCGGATTTCATTCCTGCAGATTGCAGAGCTTATAGAACGGGTTATGGATATGCATATTGTGAATAGTAAGCCTGTACTCAACGATATAATAGATACTGACCGGACCTCGCGTGAATTGGCCCGGAGCATATTGCATGGGGGGTTCTAAATGAGTGTTGTTATTGCTTTGATTGCACTGAGCGTACTGATTTTCGTTCACGAATTGGGACATTTTCTGGCCGCCAAGGCCGTTGGTATAAAGGTTATCGAATTTGCCCTGTTTATGGGGCCCAAGCTCCTCTCCTTCACCAAGGGTGAAACCACCTATTCTCTCAGACTCATTCCCATGGGAGGATTCTGCAAGATGGAGGGGGAGGATGAAGACTCGGACGATGAACGCGCCTTTTCCAGGAAATCGGTGGGTCAGCGGGCTCTGGTCATAGCCGCCGGGCCTGCCATGAACATCCTGACAGCGTTCCTTTTTGCCATGGTTTTCCTTTCAGCCAAGGGATTTGATACCAAAACCATTACAGAGCTTTCCAATACCTCGCCCCTTAAGGCTGTGGGCGTTGAAGTGGGGGATCAGTTGCTGTCCTATGATGGAAAGAAAATCTTTGATCCCAGCCTGGACATCAATACCTTTTTGTATGGGGAAGACGGCACAGAGAAGGAGATCACCTTCTTTGATGTCAGCGAGAATAAAAAGGTGACCAAGGTCATTACTCCCGGTAAAACCCCTGCCAGAGTGCGGCTGGGCTTTACCGCCAAATTGGTCAATAAGGAGGCCACCAATATAATCGATATGATTGAGGTGGATTCGCCCCTGGAAAAGGCGGGCATCAAGCGGGGAGACCGAGTCATTCAGCTTGACGACACCCCTGTGACCAGCACCGCCGATATTCAGAAATATCTCAACCAGACCCGGGTTGACAAATTGGCTCCCTTAACGGTGGTG
>Ga0116192_1001655_pt1 | contig 15407 bp, 15 predicted proteins | sample AD_UKC113_MetaG_FD_89876 | JGI IMG/M metagenome (GOLD analysis project Ga0116192, IMG submission 89876) | Active sludge microbial communities of municipal wastewater-treating anaerobic digesters from Hong Kong - AD_UKC113_MetaG | ecosystem: Engineered > Bioreactor > Anaerobic > Digestate... | reverse complement strand
GCTGGCGGTGCACAGCAACTGCGGAACCAATTACGTCACCACAGGATTGGTCGCCGGGTCGCTGGTCTGGCTGGCTTCGCTGGGAAACCAGCATTCTTTCAAGAAAAAACTTGACCGCTGGCCTCTAATGGTCATGATCGTCACCGGCTCGTTGATTGCTGCCCAGCCGCTCGGACCCAAGGTTCAGGAGAAAATTTCAACTTCTGGTGATCCGGGTCCCCTGACCATTCGACAGATTATCCGCTATGAACGCTCCGGACCATGTCTTCATCGCATCCTTACGGTGGAAGAATCCACCGAAGCCGTGGAAGCGGTTGAAGGGGCGGAGATCTAGTCCTTGGCGGATACTCACCTCTACCTGTTGCGCGGTGATGACAGGCACGCTATCGCGCAGCACATTCTAAGAATTCAGGAGGGTTTAGGTGCTGATTTTGACCCCGCCATGAACCTTCAGCATCTGGACGGAAAAAGCGCCTCTGCTGAAGAAATTCGCACGGCGGTTTCGACGCTGCCTTTTTTTGGTACTGCACGCCTGGTCCTCCTTGAAAACTTTGCCGGAAAAACCGACAAAAGTCATCAGGATTCCTTTGTCAACCTGCTTTCTGCTATACCCCCCTCCACTCACCTGGTGATCACAGCGGAAGATCATCAAAAATGGCGTCGGGTTAATGATCGATGGGAGCAAGTGTGGGAGACTTTTTCTTCCACGCACTGGTTGGTAAAGGAATTTTCCTCCCGACGCGAAGCGGCAATTCTTGATGCCGGCGTACCGGAGCTGCGCCAGATGCCCCAATGGATCCTCAATGAAGCCAAAAACCTTGGCGGCAGGTTCGATGCTGCCGCAGCTTCAGAACTGACCCAGCAGGTGGGTAATGATACCAGTGTCGCCAGCCAGGAGATTCTTAAATTGCTCACCTACGTGGATCTGAAACGCCCGGTGACCCGCGAGGATGTGCTGGAACTGGTTTCAGTGGAGGGCACACCGGATGTTTTTCTCATGCTTGACCGACTGATGAACGGACAAACCCGTGATGCCCAGTTGTTAATGCACCAGCTGCTTGATGATTCACAGCCCGCGGTGATTCTTGGCGCGGTGATTCACCGCTTCAGGCAGTTGCTGCTCGTCAACGAAATCCTGGCGGAGGGCGAAAACCTGAACAGTGCAGCGCCAAAAATTGGCATCCTGCCCAGGAAGGCGGAGGACTATGCCAGAGCCGCAAAGCGCTATGGCAAAGACCGCCTGGAACAGATTTACCGCCACCTGCTGGAGATTGACCTTCAGGCAAAAACGTCCGAAGTAGACCTGGCGGGGAACCTTGAAGTTTTTATTCTGAAAGCCTCTCTTTAACTTGCTCCAAATGCTCTTGAGAAAGGAAACCTATGCCCTCTCTGTTTGACCCTTTAACCATCAAAGACATTACCTTACGTAACCGGATAGGCGTCTCGCCAATGTGCCAGTATTGTTATCAGGACGGTTTTTCCAGTGACTGGCAAGTGGTTCATTTAGGCACCCGCGCAGTCGGTGGGGCGGGGCTGATCATTACAGAAGCCACTGCTGTGGAACCACGCGGTCGCATCACTCCGTTTGACGTGGGCATCTGGTCGGATGCTCATATTGCACCTTTGCAACGGGTGACGCAGGTCATCAAAGCCAATGGAGCAGTGCCGGGGATTCAAATTGCCCATGCCGGACGCAAAGCCAGTGTCGGTCAACCCTGGACAGGCGGAAATCCTATTCCGCCGGAAGATCCGCTGGGTTGGCAGGTAGTTGGCGCGAGCCCCATTGCCTTTTCACCCTCCCATCAGGTGCCAAAGGAACTTAGCCTACAGGAAATCGCCTCCATTTGCCAGCTTTTTGCGGATGCTGCGCTGCGCAGCCTTGAAGCTGGATTCGAATGGCTGGAAATTCATGGTGCCCATGGTTACCTGCTGCAATCCTTTTGCTCGCCGAAATCAAACCAGCGGACGGATCGTTACGGCGGATCCTTTGAGAATCGCATCCGTTTCCTGCTGGAAGTGGTGCAGGCAGTAAAGGTGGTGTGGCCGGAACGGCTGCCCCTCACGGTGCGCATTTCAGGCTACGAGTGGGTGGAGGATGGCTGGTCGCTGGAAGAGTCGATTGAACTTGCAAAGCTGCTCAAAAAGGCTGGGGTGGATTTGATTGACTGCTCGTCAGGCGGCAATCTTCCGGATGCATCTGTTCCAAAAGATCCCGGGTATCAAGTTTTTATTGCAGACGAAGTGCGCAAAGCTGCCGGAATCTCCACTGCCGCGGTAGGGCTGATCACCGAGCCGCGCATGGCGGAAGAAATCATCCGCTCCGGCAAAGCTGACGTGGTGCTGTTGGGACGGGAAATGCTACGCACGCCTTATTGGTCACTGCTTGCCGCCCGCGATCTGGGTTTCAAAGGGCTGGTGCCGCCCCAGTATCTGCGTGCCTTCTAAAGAAAAGGATTTTCCCTTTCTGTTGAACCAAACGGCGTAAATTATTCGGTTGGTTTTACGATCAGATATGCCACTGCCCCCAGAATCGGGATGGCAGCCAGGATCAACGCCCATATGGCTTTACTGGTGGAGGATAAGGTAGCGGCGCGCAGCCGAACCAGGCACATCACCAGCAGAACGATCCAGGCGATCAGGATCGCCAGACTGATCAATGGAACCAGCAAATATTCAGCAAACAATCCTTGGTTTACGATCATGAGATCCTCCTGATTATGATTCGTACTGGAGCAATTGCTTGCGAACTTCATCCCATTTCAGGGCATCCGCGATGCCTTGTTCGATGGATAACTCCGCTTTCCAGTGGAGCAGGCGGTAGGCTTTATCGGCGTTTGTGTAAGAGCCAGCAACATCGCCGGGGCGGGGGGTGGTCTCGCGTTTACGGATGGTTTGCCCATAAACTTTTTCAAAAGCCGTGACCAGTTCCCTCACTGTCACTCCCCTTCCAGTGCCCAGGTTAATGACGAGATAATTCTCGCGTGGGTTCCCGGCACGTTCAAACACCTTGGCAAAATCAGTAACTGCGTTGACATGCGCCCGCGCCAGATCCCAGACGTGAATGTAATCGCGGATTCCCGTACCATCCCGGGTGGGGTAATTTGTGCCCGTGATCTCAAATTCCGGCAGTCGCCCCTGGGCGGTATCCACCAGCTTGCCAAGTACGTGTGTGGGATGTTTTACATGAATCCCACTGCGCATTTTGGGGTCCGCACCGATGGGGTTGAAATAGCGTAGCGCAATACCTTTCATTGGATAGGCGGCGCAAAAATCTTTTAAGACCATCTCCATCATCAGTTTTGTGCGCGCATAGGGGCTGTTGGGGTTCAAGGGGGCTTCTTCAGTGACCATGAAACCGGGAACAACATCATAAAGTGCCGCCGAAGAGCTAAACACGACTTGTCCGTAGCCAAGGTCGGCGAGAGTATGGAAGAACTCGATCGACTTGGAAACATTGTCTTTGTAATATTCGTATGGGTGGCTGACGGATTCGGGAACCACAATTAACGCTGCGCAGTGCACTGTCGCCTGGATATCCGGGTGATCCCGGAAAATTTGCCTGACGGTGCTTTCATCCGCGATATCTCCACGGTAAAAGATTCGCCCGCGGGTGAATTCCTCGCGCCCGGTGATGAGCGAATCAAGGATGACGGGGGTATGCCCGGCATCTTCCAGCGCCGAACAAATGGTGCTGCCAATATAACCAGCGCCGCCGGTGATGAGATATTTCATACGCCTCCTTCACGACCAAGCGTTTGCATCAAAGAATGATCTACGTCTTATCGACGAGGTAAAGTATACCCAACTCTGCTCCTTTAATTAGCCCAGTTTTAGCATAAGTTTGCATTTTTGTTTTGTCAAATTAATGTCTACTTTTTTAGTTATCTTTTAAAAAAATATGCTATACTCGTCCAAATTCATGAACGTCGACAAAGGAGAACAGCATGGGATCAAAGAGTGAAAGTACTGTTTCACGCCGTGATTTTCTTAAAAGAACGGCAGTTGCCGGGGCTGGCGTGGCTGCAATCGCAGCCGGCTGTGCGCCAAAGATCGCTGGAGAAACCTCGGGCAACGGAACCAAAACCCCTGAATGGAGTAAGGAAGCGGATATCGTAGTCGTCGGTGCAGGTACCTCAGCAGTGGCAGCCCTTGTAGCCGCCAAAGAAGGCGCTAAAGTCATTATTGTCGAAAAATCCCCTGCTTTTGGTGGTACCACCGCCTTATCTGGCGGTATGTTTTGGGTACCGAATAACTATGCCATGAAAGCCAAGGGCTACGAAGATTCCCGCGAAGGCGCTATCACCTATATGAAACGAATTACGGAAGGGCAAAGCACCGATGAGCTGATCGAAGCCTACGTGGATGGATCCCCCAAGATGGTTGAATACTTACGCGACAAGTTCGCCTGGACCTTTGACGTCAATAATAGCCCCGCCTTCCAGGACTATTATGCCGGTGAGGGTTCCGTCCCCTTCGGGCGGTCGCTACTGATGTATGATGGCGACCAAAAGCTCAACGGTGGCGGCTTATACAAAGCCTTCCGGGCTGCGGTGGATGAAATGGGGATCGAAATCCTCTTTGAAACCGCTGCGAAGGAGCTCGTCACCAATGAAAGTGGCGAGGTGATTGGTTTACTTGCTGATACAGCCGACGGCGAAATAGCCATTAAAGCTAAAAAGGCAGTCATCATCGGTACTGGCGGCTTTGACTATAACAAAACCTGGGTCACCCATTACCTACGGGGTCCGATTTACTTTTCCAATGCGGTGCCCACCAATACTGGTGACGGTCATCTGATGGGAATGCTGATTGGGGCTTCCATGCGCAATATGAACGAGAGCTGGGGGCTGCCTGGTTTTGTGATGGATTTCGATAAAATGCAGGGAGAGGTGGACTGGCAAACCTACCGCGGAAAACCAAATTCCATCGTCGTTAATAAGTATGGAGAGCGCATTGGTAATGAATCTGCGGCTTATGAGCAGTTCCAACGCTCCTTCTACTATTATGATTCCGGTTTAAGCGAGTATCGAAATATTCCGTCTTACTGGATTGTGGATAGCACCTATGCCCAGTATTACTTCTTCCCCGGCTCAAAATACCAGATGGGCGTCATTCCTGAATGGATCGTCAAAGCCGACACGCTCGAAGAACTGGCGGGCAAACTGGGTATCGATTACGCTGGTTTGCAGGCAAACCTGGAAGTCTTCAATGCCAACGCGCTGGAAGGCATTGATCCGATCTGGCATCGGGGTGAGAATCCCTTTGATAAGAACACGGCTGGTGATGCCACCGGACGCACCGATCTTAAGAACAACTGCCTCGCGCCGATTGAAACCGGTCCATTCTACGGCGCCCCTTATTACCCCGGCACCTGCGGTACCAATGGGGGGCTCGAGATCAACAAGAATGGTCAGGTGATTCACCTCAACGGCAACATCATTCCGCGTCTGTACGCCGTGGGCAACACCTCGGGCAGCGTAATGGGTGCGGGGTATGCCGGCGCTGGTGCCACGCTTGGTGCGGGCTTTACTTTCAGTTACCTGGCTGCACTTCATGCCTTAACCCTCGAGGCTTTGGCTTAACCAATCCTGTTTCAATAACAAAAAAGCTTCCGGCGATTGATTCTGCCGGAAGTTTTTTTATTCCCCAAAAAATTATGGAAAAGAGTCTTTCAGAAGCCGCCATCCCAGTTCTCAATGCGAACCATTGAGAGTCCTCGCCCCGGTCAGGTACAGGATGGCATACGTCACATCCCAGTACCCGAGCCAAAACACCTTTGCGACCGGCTGCTAACCTTTTCCTGAATGAGGGTTTATTTCATTTGGAAGATGAAAAATATCGCCAGTGCAAAAAATACAATTCCCAGAATAATGTTGCCGGTGCTGCCTCTTGCGCTGCTTTCAAGCACGGCTTCATCTGGCTTTTCGGGGTTATAGCGCACGTTCACCGGTGAACCAGCAGGGTAGCGGGCAACGATTTCATTGCATTTTTTCCGACCGGCATTCTTCTCGCCAAAGCTGATCCGCTTGCCGGTATAAACCTGCCCCATCACGCTGTATTGATAGTTCACCGATGGGGTGTACGTCGTCCGTTGGTGACCTGGAGCATCGGCGTCGTATCGTTGGCTGGTAATGACTTCGGAGGAAAGAACTGTTCCGGGCACAGTCGGCCAGGATTCGGTTTCTTTTGCCCGTTTTCTGGCTAAAATTCCCTGCACGATGACAAAAATTCCCAGAACGACAAAGAGAATTACAGGTAACCACGATGTCATAACACTTCTCCTTTTTTAAGATAGATTAGGACGGAAAGAGAATGGCAAACAAACCAATCAACAGTCCGGAACAGATAAAAAAGATACCGGGAATAAAGGAGCGCTGCCCTTCGTTGGTTTTGGGCACCAGCACTGATTCCGCCGGTTTGTTGGGGTTGTAGTAAACATCAGGAGTGGAGCCGACCGCAAATTTTTCACAAATACGGGAGGCGGTGATGTAATCGTACGCTTTTTCACCGAAGATGACATTCTTGCCGGTGAATGGTTGACCCATGACCACATATTCATAGGAAACATCTGGTACATAGGCGATGGTGGCTTTACCAGTGGCGCTGCGGAAGCGGTCTTCCACTGCCTCGGAGGAGAGCACTTTCCCCTTCACCGTTGGCCAGTGTTGCGCGCTTTTGGATTTTAACCTCCCGTTAATAGCCGTGTACATGAATGCGACACCGACAGCGATCAGGGCGATCATAAAGACAATGGAAAGAAGCATGAGTACCTCTTGGAAGATTGATTGCTATATTATATCAATGACCGGGTGGAGTGGTGAAGAGCTCCCTGATTCTGATGGCGAATGCCAGCCCGCCTTCCCGCATGCTTATGCCATTGGCGCTGGAGAACATCGTTCGGACAAGAAGGGCTTGCGAACGGCGATGATCAGAGCCGTTTGGACAGTATCGTTTATTGTCACACGTTTGGGTTCGCGTTTTCTACTGTCATCTCCCTCTTTGTTCAAGGTTTTTGGCAGTAACGACTTGGTTGCAATGGAATGCTGCCATGAACCGTCTATTCCCGTATAGAACAAGATTTTAAAACCCGTTATAATACTGCCAGAAATTTGTCTCTTTTCAATCCTCTTTCCATCATAAGGAAAAAATGATTCCGATGCAGATCCCCGCGCGAGAAAATCACTGGAAAACATTGCAAATCGTTTTTCTTTTTCTAATGATTTTTCTGTTAACCCTTTTTCTAATCCCTACCCCGGGTACAGGCAATATGGACACCTGGGTGCGCTGGGCAAATGACGCAAATCAGATGGGACTGGTGGAAAACTACCACATAAACCATGATACCTATCCTCCACTGACAACGGTGATTCTGGTCGGAGCGGCAAAACTATCTCAGACCTTTGGCATCTGGATTTACACTGCGATCAAGCTGACCATTGTATTTTTCCTCATGGCATCCTCCGCGCTTTTCTGGGGAATGACCAGAAACGCACTATTGACCGCGGCGTTGCACCTTTCCATGCTGATCATGAGCGTTGGTTTGGGGCACCTGGATGTTTTCTTTGCGCCTTTTCTGATTGCCTCTTTGTGGGCATTGAAAAAAGACCGTCTGGTTCTTTTTTCAATCACCTTCTGCCTCGCATTCTTTACCAAATGGCAGCCTTTAATCATCGCACCATTTCTTGCCCTTTATGTTTTCAACATTTCACGTTTACGAGATTGGAAGCAGATCAAATTCGTGCGCATTCTTAAGGAAGTAGTCCTTCCGGTTGTGCTGGTATTCATTTTCTTTTTTGTGATCTTCGGCTTTCAACCAATTTTGACCGCTTTTACGGTTGCCAGCGACCACCATTATCTCAGCGGCAACGCGCTGAATATCAACTGGATCATCACCCATTTCCTGCATGTTTTCCAACCCGATCAGTACGGACCCCTGGTTAATGGGCAGGCAACTCTCATCAAAGGTCCGCCAGAGACGGTCAAGCTTTATCCCAAGCTGTTATTCTTCCTGGTTTACCTCATCACCCTGGTAATGTTTTTCCGGCGTCACAAGACCTTTGAGAATTTGTTGCTATTCTCCCTCCTCGGTTACTGGGCTTACTTCACATTGAACACAGGCGTGCATGAAAACCATCTCTTCATCGGCATGATCCTTGCCATTCTGCTAGCCTGGCAGAACCGCAAGCATCTCCTCACCATGCTGATGGTGATTATGATCGAAAACATCAACCTGATTGTCTTTAACGGTTTGGATGGAGTGGAAAACGAATTTTCCCGCGTGGTCAGCGGCGTGGATACGGCTCTTTTGATTGCCATATTCAATGTGTTAACTTTTGCGGCTTACTGGGTTTTCTACACCTTCCTCCAGACACCAAAAAAAGAAGAGGCTCCTGCACTTCCTGAAAAATGAAAGAGCCCGGTTATTTCAAATAGCGCTGATACAGATTTTCGCGCACAAAGACTGCGCCAAAGTCAGTCTCAAGAGCGCGTATATACCCGGTAACGTTTCCATTCAAGGCGTCTGAATAGAAGGCGAGCATTTCTTTCATTCTTGCCGGATCAATCGCCCTGGAAATTTTGGCAGCGTCGGAAAAATAGATCATATTCTCTCGCTCAATGAACAGGACGTCGGCATCCAGATCCTGCAGGTAGGGATAGGTCGCCAGATCCCAGTTTATCCTCACATCGTATTCAGGACGGTCGGCGACGTACGCCCGCCAATCTCGGTAGATGCGCAGCTTGCGGTCAATCTCGATCTTCTGCAGAATCTGATCTTCCGCCTGGCGGAACATCTGGATGCTGGTGGATGTGGTTTCGCGCTGTTGAACGTTAAGGATGTCTTTCACATCGCGGCTCCCATTCAGTCCGATCTGGATGACGAACCCAATCATCAGCAGATAAGAAGCGACCCTGCCCCATACCACCTTTTTTGAGGTTTCAGCCGCCGCGGTGCCTTTGAGGGGGATGGCAGACGGCAAATAATTGCCCAAGCTGGAAAGCAACGGCAGCGCTGCCGGGATCAGGTAGTGCTCACGCATCGTCGCCGCGAAAAGAAGGAAATACCCCAGGTAGCCAGCGACCCAGGTGAGAATCACCAGACTGAGCAATCGGGTCTCGCGACGCAGGATGCCGTGGACAAGGGCGATCAACGAAAGGAAGAAAAACAGGATCGAAGCATAATTTTTCTCAAAGACGGAGACAATTTGGCGAAACATGCTTTCGTTCGTATTTCCGATCACCCAAAACCCGAGCGTATTTTGCTGAAGATTGGCTTTAAAAACGGAAATGATTTCCGCCCGCTCCATTGGCAGCAACAGCAGCGGATTGGAAATAACCACCACTCCCAGCAAAAGCAGCAGGTAGACAGCGGTGCGAGCCAATGCCTTTTTCAAGGTCAGCCGGTGGGAGAAGAGCCCCACCCCCAGATAAACCGCATAAGTGATCACGAATAAAACACCCAGAATCTTGGCGCCGATAGCCAGCCCGCAGCTTACCGCGGAGAGGTAGAAGTATTTTCCAAAGTGAAATTCATCTTTTACCAGGAAGAATATGGTCAGCACAGAGAAGAAGGTGAGCAGACTGTCAGGGTGCCACCACAGGTTATTCGCGAAAACAGCAGGCAGGCTAATCAAAAGAAGGAAAAGGAGGATGGAGCGTAACCGGGATTTGAAGCGGGTTTGCAGCCAAACGAGGAGATAGACGGAGAGGAGGATAGGCAGCACGTTGATCATCTGGCGCAGCACCAGCATGATGAGCGGTGTCTGGAATGCCCAATCGCTGCCGAAGATCCATTTGACGGGCAATAACGAGAGGGCAGAGAAGAAATAGAAGGGGTAGCCGTAATAATAGTGCAGATAGACCACAAAGTTGCGCACGGACTGGTAGAAGGTTTCGCCAGGGGTCAGCATGTGAATGACATAGGGGTACTGCGCGTATTCGTCATGCTCGAAGACGCTGATCATATTGACGTCCTGCGCGCCGGTGAGATTTGCCGGTATGAAGATGGCAAAATAGATCAACCCGAAAGCAAGAAGCACAAGGAAGGTGGTACGCTGAGAACGATCCATGGTAATGATGAAATTATACCCTCCCGCCCCTTGGCGGAGGATGGCAACGGAGCACGGGATGTAGAGGTGTCACTACGAGCCGCACGCTGCGGACAGGATGCCCGGTAAATAAAATCTCAAACAAAAAAGCCCTTACGGGCTTTTAAGGCTGATGGCTCCTCGTCGAGGACTCGAACCTCGAACCTAGCGGAACAAAGAAAAAGTCTACCGCATACAGAAAATTGGCTGGTCCGTTAGAACTGAAAATTATCCACGAAAAATTATTAGTCTGGAACTCAAGTAATCTACATATGATTCAAACGAATACTTCGTATCTTGGCTTGTTGCGACATTTAATGCTAGCTCTACAAATTCCTCATCAGAAATATCTAAATCAAACCCATTTGATCGCAGGAAAATCTGTAACATAAATGTGCTGGTTCGTTTATTTCCATCATAAAATACATGACCTTGATTAATTTTCCATGATAATATTGCGGCTTTTTCGAGGATACTTGGATAAATTTCGGTATCAAAGATTGGGTATTGAATTGCATCCAATACCCAATCTAGTTTTTCTGGAAATATTAAATTGTCTGGTTCAGTAAATTCTCCCCCAGATTCAAAAATTAACAATCGGTTCGAATCGATTATGTATTCCCTTGTAGGGATATTCACAACTTAGATAATTCTTCCCAGAGCGCTTTACGGTCGTTTAATAGCTCCAACCTGGCATTTTCCCAATCAAATGCCGGTGGGGGCGAAACGTTTGGTGTAATTCCACAACCATATTGAGTCTCGAAAGCTAATTCAATATTTGTTGATTCTAAGAACGATTGTAATAGTTGCTTGCATCCTTCATTATCAAACGAGATTTGTGTATATGTAATGGTCATTTTGGTCTCCCTGACTTATTAGGAGTTATTATACTGGATTTATATCATTACTATAATAGTATTTCCTACTTACCCATTTAAAGCCTTCGTGCTTGGTAATGGCCGCGATATCAATAGGTTCGTTTACTGTTGGAGCGCCTGGACGGAATTTTGAAAAATTAATTGTTAGTTCAACAAAGAATTTAGCCAAATCAATGGCGTCTTTAATTGGCATTGCATCGATTATGAACGGAATAGTTAATCTATTGTTGGCTAGCATGATAATTTCGTTAATTGTCTGCGCTTTTAATCCGTATTCTTTTAAGACCTGTGGAAGCAGGGGACTTGTACCCACTAGGATTCTGCTTATAGCTTCTGGTTCTCCGTTCCATACCATCCCGCTTTGGTCTATGCCTCTTACTGCCTCTGGTTCGTTCATTTGCCCATTATTAATTTCGAATTTCCATTCTTCTGCAAAATCATTACCTGTGGAATAACCTGCGATAAGAAATCCAATTTGAGGAAGCGTACCTTTCCACTCTTTATATGCAAGTTTATATTTCTCAAAAATATTCTTTGAGAAATCTTCTGTTATTTTTTGAATATCAATTCCATTTTTTTGATCCAATTGTTCTTCAAGCGCGTTGCGGTAATCCTTAATTACAGTCGATATTGATTGTCTCCCAATTGATCCAGTTCCCCAAGTAATCACTCCTATTGGTTTCTTCTTACATAAATTGAATAATTTCTCTGCGTTTTGATATACATTTACTATACCTAAAGATTGGCCATCAGGCCCTTGCGCAGTAATAGAGGCCGCTGAATCTGTTGCTAGCACAATGCCATTATTTACTTTAATAGAAATTGCTATTGTCATTATTACCTCGATTCTTTTGGTTCCCTTTGTAAATTCTTAATAACTAATATAGAAGAGCAGATTGATAACGTTAAGAAAGAAGTGATTCAATATTCGTTTTTGCCTCTCGTAATTGGAGCATCATGGATTCCATAGATTCGTAATAAGGCAAGAACAATTCATAAAACTCTTTTACTGCTTCCATTTGTTTTTCTTTATCGTCTGTATTCTGCATCTCATAATTTATTTCGGCCATTCTGAGAAACATGGTCATCAATGGTAATTGTTGTTTTCTTATATCTGGGGGTAATCTGCGCATGAGAGCGATAACATCTTCAATTTCCGCGTCACTAAAATCCTCACCGTAGAAATATTCAATAGGCTTTGCGAGTAATTCAGAAAATACTATCAGATCGGATGCTGAGATTTGAGTTTTACCGCGTTCAATATCTGATATTGCGGCGGAAGTTTTATTAAATTTGTCTGCCAAGTCCTGTTGAGTTAGGTTTCTTTGTAGTCTAGCGGCTCTAATTCTTTGGGCTATATCGAAATTTGGATCAGTCATTTTTCACCCGGCTCAAGTATTTCTTACATAATAACACAGCTGATACTTGACAAACAATCGCCTATTGCTTATACTGATATTCAAGCATAGCTTGAATCGCTTCGCTAAAGCGTGAAACCAGAAAGGTTTCTTGCGAAAACCTCGCCCCAGGCGCATAACGAGACGGTCAAGAACGAAAAGAGGAGTCCCTTTACAGGGCGAGCCGCTTGTGGCACTCAAAAACAATTAGTCCGGGAATCCGGGATTTCCCTTTACTGTAAACGGGGGTGCAAAATTCACAAAGTTCATTATTCTGTGAATCTGGTCAAGAATAGAAGGAAGAGGATTTCGAAGAATTTATGGTTTTCTTGGAATAAAAAGGGTTAAAAAACAAAACGATAGGAGTTAGTTTACTCGTATCGTTTTTAGTCACAGGCTCCTCGTCGAGGACTCGAACCTCGAACCTAGCGGTTAACAGCCGCCCGCTCTGCCGATTGAGCTAACGAGGAAAGCGTCCTTTATTATAATTCAGGTACGCTTGCTGTCAAGCGTCTTAAAAAAGGCTGCCCCGTGTTGTGGGGCAGCCTCTTCTCTAATCTATTAAGTGACCTTACGGCAGGTTCGGGCAGGTGCCTGCTTGCGCTCTGTAGCCAAACATCCCTCCCCCAAGACCGCTGCCGGCACGCATCCCGGCGCCGCGCGCCCCCAAGCCGCCCCCGTTTGCCCCAAAAGCCTGGCTCATTCGCTCTGCCTGTGTTTCATCAATGTACCCCGCAGCCAGTGCAGCGTCAGCCACAGAAGCGTGAATGGTACTCTTCAGGTCACGGAACTCCGCCAGCGTCAGTCCGGTGGAAAGAGCAATTGACGACATGCGTTCCCCTGCATCCAGACGGGTCTCCAGTTCCTCCACACTGATGCCGAGCTCGGTTGACCAGGCTTCGATCATCAGGGTGTGTACCTCTTCATTCACCACCCGGTCGGTGTCCGGGCTGGTTGTGGTGCCGTACCCCGCGCCCCGCCCGTTGTACGGTCCCTGTGCGCTGGCAGTGCTGGTAAAACCAAACGCGGCAACGATCACACCTGCTAACAGTAAACTAAATAGTATCTTTTTCATTTTGATCTCCTTTTTTTTCGCAAAGATTGTCTCTTTGTGATTGCCTCCATCATAGCTGCCAAATTTGAAGAAGTTATGAAGAGAAAATGAAAAATATATGAATGTTTGGGAAAGAGATCTTTTAAACTGTCTAACTGCCTGGGGCAAGCAGGCGTATCAGCGCCACCACTGCCATGCCGGTGAGTACAGTCAGAAAGAGACTTTTTCGCTTCCATGCCACCAACGCTGAGGGAAGTGCCGCCCACAGGTAGAGGTTTTGACCGTTCAGGTTGAGCTTTCCGTTCTCCACCAGCAAGGTAGGCAGCAGCAAGGCGGATAAAATCGCCGCAGGAATATAGCGCAGCCACGCTGCCAGAAAAGGCGGCAGGGCTCGTCCGCGCAGGAACCACGCCGGCAGCAGGCGCGGAAGGTAAGTTACCAGCGCCATCCCGAGGATCGTGATCAGCAGGGTCGTTTGCGCCATGTCTCCACTCCAGCAGCAATGGCTGCACAAATCACCGCCGCCAAAATAACATTCCACTGCGTTTGCCCCGCGATCCAGAAGAGCATGGAAAGACCGCCGGCAGCCAGCGCCACGCCAAGGGTTGCTCTTCCGCGGATCTGCAGAATAAGCAGTGCAATAAACATGGCAGGGAGGGCATAATCCAATCCCAGCGGTCGAACATCAGCGATCCTTCCCCCGGCTAGCACACCTAAAAGTGAGCCACCGATCCAGGCAAGATGGCAAATCAAATTGATGCCCAGCGCGTGACCGGCTTTCAATTCTCCACGTTCGAAGCGCAGGCTGTGAACCCCAAAGGTTTCATCCGTCAGTTCGGCACAAAAAGCCATCACCTCACTGTTTTTCCATTTTTGAAGGAACGGGGAAAGTGACGCGCTCATCAGCAGGTGACGCAGGTTGATGACAAAAGTGGCGATAATGATCGCCCAGGGAGTGAGCCCCTGACTGATCAGACTCACCGCCATCAACTGAGAAGAGCCGGCAAAAACAATCACCGACATCAATGTCGCCGTAAAGACGTCCATACCGGCAGCAGCTGCGAGGACGCCATAAGCAAAGCCAATGGGAAGATAGCCCATCACGACCGGCAGGGCAGGTGCCAGCACAGAAAGAGATGTCGTTAATGGGGCAAGTCGGTGAGGGTGAGTCATTCGCTTCGCCAGCAGAAATTTAGGCTGGATTATACCTTCGAACGGGATAAATTTCAGCAGAAATGGTGACATTTTCCAATCTCTCTTGATTGACAGCCCACTCGCTCGGTGCTATTCTATACTTCGGAAGATATCCCTCCAAAAGGAGAAGAAAAGAACATGACATACAAGATCACCACAGATTGCATCATGTGCGGCGCCTGCGAAGCCGAATGCCCCGAGGGTGCCATTTCCGCCGGAGACACTCAGTACGTGATTGACCCCGCCAAGTGCAAGGATTGCGGTTCCTGCGCTGAGGTTTGTCCCACCGGTTCCTGCGTACCCGCCTGATTTTGAAATCGCACCCCCTCAAAAAGCCTTCCCTTCTGGAAAGGCTTTTTTGCGTGCAAAAAGCAGCAATGCTATAATTTTTTTGCGTCATTAATTCATGCCCCTCGAGGATGTCCATGAAAAAATTTATTGCGGTGGCGGGTAACATTGGCGTTGGCAAATCCACGCTGGTAGAAATGATCAGCGTAAGACTGGATTGTCAGCCTTTTTTTGAACCGGTAGCCGAAAACCCTTATCTCGCAGATTTCTACCGGGATATGAAGACCTGGAGCTTTCATTCGCAAATCTTCTTTCTTACTCACCGCCTGCGCATTCATCAGGATCTGGTACGCGCCACCTGTTCGGTTATCCAGGACCGCAGCATCTACGAAGACGCTGAAGTATTCGCGTACAACCTTTTTCTACAGGGGAACCTATCCGAACGCGATTACACCACTTATCGCTCTCTCTATCGCACTTTAGCCGAGTATCTGCCACCGCCTGACCTGGT
>Ga0116192_1001652_pt1 | contig 15433 bp, 13 predicted proteins | sample AD_UKC113_MetaG_FD_89876 | JGI IMG/M metagenome (GOLD analysis project Ga0116192, IMG submission 89876) | Active sludge microbial communities of municipal wastewater-treating anaerobic digesters from Hong Kong - AD_UKC113_MetaG | ecosystem: Engineered > Bioreactor > Anaerobic > Digestate... | reverse complement strand
CGAAGGAAGATTGAACCCGAAGAGCTCGAGACGGAGAGTCGAGCAGCCGGTCAATCGTTCGTCTGATTTGCCGGCAGCGACCCGTTTCATGGACTGAACCGCTGGACGTTCATGACTGAGTCCTGCCCATCCACCAAGTCGAAGATCGAGAACGGGGAGACGCCCCGCACCACCGGTGCGTTCTCATGGGAGCGAACCGCCGATCACGAGCCCTCGGGTACGGGCGCCTTCTCGATGTCTCGGGCCATGGTTCAATGCCTTCATCTCCACAAGTCCCATCCGGGAACGGGACCCATCCTTCAGAACGCCTGCCTTGAAATCGGAAAAGGCGAATGGGCGTTTCTGGTGGGAGAAACGGGAAGTGGGAAAACGACCCTTCTTCGCCTGCTGACGGGATTGGAGCCGGTGAGCCGGGGGCAGGTGATTTTCGCAGGAAAGAATCTCCACCGGGCCTCACCTAAGGAACGGGCGGCCGTCCGGCACGCCATGGGATTGGTTCCCCAGGAGCCGAAGCTGGTTTCCTGGCAGACGGTCTCCCAAAACATTGCCCTCCCTCTCTATGTTTCGGGAAAAGACAACGCCCTGATCCGGGAAAGGGTGCAACGACTCACCACGCTCCTGAATCTCCAGCCCAGGAAGGACGTTCTCTGCTCCCGGCTCTCCGCAGGGGAAAAGCAGGTGGTTTCCGTTGCCCGAGCCCTTGCCGGGGACCCCCTCCTTTTGGTGGCCGACGATCCGACGGCGGCATTGGGCCCCCTGGCCGTGCTAAATGTTCTTGACGTGCTCAAGTTCTTTCACGCCCGGGGCACCACCATCCTCATAGCGACTCGTGACCGGACTCTGGCCCAACAGGTCCCGGGCAGCCGAGTGTTCGCCCTTCAGGGGGGCGAGATCGTGGAGGAATGACTTGAAACGGAAGCGGAAGATCTTTGGTTCTTCCCGGCCGGGAAGTTGCTGACCCGTGTTGGAGCGACGCTATCGGTATCTGGCCCAAAGCTCGTTGCGGGGTGTGGGGGGTAACTGGTTTGCCTCCTCGGCAGCCCTTGCGGCTCTCACCCTTTGTTTCTTTCTCTGGGGATTGCTGGCCGCCGGTGCCTTGGCCCTGCGCCAATCCCTTCCCCTGTGGTGGACTTCCGATAAGGCGACTTTGTACCTGTTGCCCGAATCCTCGGAAGAGGAACAGCAAAGGCTGATTCGGTTCCTGAAGGGCGCTTCCGAGATCGCCGAGGTTCGGATCCTCTCGTCCCAAGAGGCAAAGAAGCGGCTGGAACATCAGTTGGGAGGCTGGAAGCAAATCCTCTCGGGGATTGAAGACCCTATTTTGCCCACCACCATCGAGATCGCTTTCAAACCCAAGGTTCGTCACGGGGAACAAATAGAAGCCGTCCTGGATCGTGTACGCCGCCAGCCTGCGGTGGAGGAAGTTTTCTATGGAAAAAGCTGGGTGGAAAGAATAGAATCCGCCACAAGCGGTTTGCGGCTTGCCGGCACCGGGCTTATGTATCTGCTGGCCCTGGGGATCTTTTTCATCATCCTCCACGCAGTGAAATCGTCTGTGGAATCCCGCCGGGAAGAACTGGAAGCCTATGAGATTCTGGGCGCGACGTTCCTTTTTGGAAAAGTCCCGTTCTATGTCCAGGGGTTTCTGCTGGGATCGGCAGGGGCATTGATGGGAGGGGTCCCGGCGGGTTTGCTGGTCCTCCGGGCGGAAAAGGTGATGCCGTTGCCCATCTCGGGCATGGTGACTCTGGACCTCTGGAAGGGGGTTTTGCTGATGCTGGGCCTGATCCTGACCGGGGCCGTCCTAGGGGTTGGAGGAGGCTGGCTGGGAGCAAGGCTCTATGGCCCGTGGGGGAGGGTCTCATCATAAGGTACCCGGGGAAAGCACCGCTTTGGACGTCGTTTTTCGTGTTCCTGCTTTTGATCCTGGGGGGGGTGGATCGATACGGTTGGTTCCCCCGGGCGTCGGAACAGGAGCCTGAATTGTCGCGGGAAAAGGCGGGGAAGTCCGACTTTCGGACGCAACAGGCGGCGGAAACCGCACGGAAAAGGCTGGTGTGGTTTTACAAATATGGTCGGATAGGGTATCTTTTCCCGTTGCTGGCCGCGAGTGAGCCCGGGGATTTTCCGGAAAACGTCCACCGGGTATCCCGGATGATGCGACGGGATAGGGAGATTTTTGCTCGAGTCGCCGAGAGACCCGGGGAAATCCACGGGATCGTCGAATCCCTGGACGGTCATGCTCGGGAAGAGAGGCTCAAAGACTTGCCGGCAGAAAAGAAGCCGACGCCCGGCCCCCCGGGGGAAGGGATTGGGAAGGGCGATCCGGTTTCCAAGACCCGGAGCGGGCATCCGGACCGTCGAGAGCCGGGGGCGAGTCCGAGCAACGGAACAGCCGAAGGAAGGGACCCTTTTGGCAGCCCCTTCGCCGCCATGCAAAAAGCCCTGCCGCTGCCAACTCCGGGAGAGTTGAAGCGAACGTTTGGAAAATCTCCGGGCGCGTCTAAAAAGTTCCTGTACAACAATGGAACACTGATCCTTGCTCCCAAGGGTCAGCCCGTCGTGGCCGTTCACGACGGGGTCGTCGTATTTGCAGATTGGGTCAAGGAATACGGTCAGGTAGTGATTGTGAATCATGGTGACCACTACTTCACTCTGCTTGCTCACCTGGACCAGGTGTTCAAAGGGGTGGGAGAGCCCGTTCAAGGCGGCGAAACCATTGCCTTGGTGGGAGATTCGGGTTCTACTGATGGTTCCAAGCTCTACTTTGAGATACGACAAGGGGGCAGGCCTCTCGATCCCAAAGATTGGCTGGCCGCCCATACAACGATGAAAGAGTGAGGAACTCCCATGTCTCCGAAACAAAAAAGACTTCTCCTGTTCCTGCTGGGTTCTGCCATCCTGCTCGGGTGTTGGTCGACGCTCAGGGCGAAGCCCGTCGCCGACAGCCCGGATATTTACCAATATCTGAGAACTTTCAGCGACGTCTTGAACATTGTGCAGGACAATTATGTGGACAAAGTCGACTCCAAGAAGCTCATCCACGGGGCCATAAACGGCATGCTCCGAGAGTTGGATCCTCATTCTTCGTTCATGAAGCCCGAAGACTACAAGGAGCTTCAAATCGAAACCAAGGGCAAGTTTGGAGGATTGGGAATCGAGATCACCATTCGGGACGGGGTGCTCACCGTCGTTTCTCCCCTCGAGGACACTCCGGCGGACAAGGCGGGCATCCTGGCCGGGGATCAGATCATCAAAATCGACGACCAGTTGACCCAGGACATGACCCTCATGGAGGCGGTGCAAAAAATGCGCGGCCCCAAGGGGACCAAGGTGAAGCTGAGCATCATTCGCAAGGGGGAGCGCAAGCCCCTGGAGTTCGATCTGGTTCGGGATATGATTTCCATCCGCAGTGTTCGATCCCGCACCCTGGAACCGGGATACGGCTATGTTCGCATCTCCAGCTTCCAGAGCGGCACGGCCAATGACCTCCGAAAAGCCCTGGAACAATTGGAAACCGGCAGCCAACCCCTCATGGGGCTCATCCTGGACCTCCGTAACGATCCCGGGGGATTGCTGGACCAAGCCGTGGAGGTGAGCGACGAGTTCCTGGACCAGGGCCTCATCGTGTATACGGGCGGTCGGTTGGAAAGCCAGCAGATGCGCTTCGAGGCCCACAAGAACGGGAAGCCCCACAATTATCCTATCGTCGTCCTGGTAAACTCGGGAAGCGCCAGTGCTTCCGAGATCGTTGCCGGGGCGCTGCAGGATCACAAGAGAGCCATCATCCTGGGCGAGCGGACCTTCGGCAAGGGTTCGGTCCAGACCGTGATCCCCCTAAACGACGGGTCGGCCATCCGGCTTACGACCTCCCTCTATTACACTCCGTCGGGTCGTTCCATCCAGGCCAAGGGCATCGAACCGGATATCGTGGTGAAACGGGAGACTCCGGCGAAGGAAAGCGAGGAAGTCCCCGATGATCCCCGCCGGGTGAGGGAAAAGGATTTGCCCCGCCATATGGAAGGGCAGAAGTCGGATCCCAAAGACCCGAAGGCATCCGAAGCACTGGCGGAGGTACAAAAGATGCTCGAACAGGACAATCAACTCCGTAGAGGGCTGGATCTGCTCAAGGGCTACAAGATCATGGCCCAGATGCAGATGCAGTCCAAGTAACTCGGGCCTCACTTCATTCGAGCGGCTTGACCAAAAGTGCCGGCACAAGGGAAAAGGACCAAGGCCGGGAAGGGGCGAAAGGCGGTGCGGAACTCGATCGGCCGCGGGACCCCCTCCAAACCACCCAAAAGAGGCGGCGATTCCGTATCTTCGCGAAAGGCTTCCCCCAGGAAGCCGTCGGCGCTTCTCCCCCTCGTTGCCGTCTGGTTGATGGTCGTTGTGACCCTGGCAGGGTTGATTTATTGGGCCAAGGGGAGGTCTTCGGGTTCCGGCGGGACTGCCCAAAAGGCCCGCGAGACACCCAAACAGGCTTCGGCCCCCGCCCCACAGGCAACCCGGCCGGCACCGGTCCCGCCCGCCGCCCCTGAAAGGCCCGACATGGCCGCCAAGCCTCAACTTCCCCCGGCGGCGGCATCCCGGCCCCTGGAGAAGGCTCCGCCGCCTCCGCAACCGGTCGTCCCTCCCCTCCCTCTTGCCCGGGCCGCCATCGTCATAGACGATTTGGGGCAGGATCTACAAATAGCCAAGCGATTCCTGGCCGTGCCTCTGCCCCTCACCTACTCCATCCTTCCTTATCAACAGCACAGCCGGGAGATCGCCCACCTGGCCCGCTACCATCAGCGGGAAGTCCTTCTTCACCTTCCCATGGAGCCGAAGGGATATCCCAAGACCCGGCCGGGGCCGGGAGCCCTTCTGGTCTCCATGTCCGAGTCCGCCGTTCGGCAGACCCTCCGAAAGGCACTGGATGAGACTCCCTTCGCTGCCGGGGTCAACAATCACATGGGGAGCCGGTTTACCGAGCGCGCTGAGCTCATGGGCGTCCTTTTTGCCGAGTTGCGTCAACGTCATCTCTATTTCTTGGACAGTTACACCACCGAGAAAAGCGTGTGCATCGCCTTGGCTTCCCAGTACGGCGTACCTTTCCTCCGGCGTCGGGTGTTTCTGGACCACGAGAATTCCGAGGCGTTTGTGAGGGCACAGATCCTGGCACTGATTCGAAAGGCCCGGGTGGAAGGCAGCGCCGTGGCCATCGGCCATCCCCGGGAAGCAACCCTGAAGGCTCTCCTGGATATGGCCGGGCGGTTTCAGGAAGAAGGGGTCCTGGTAGTGCCCTCCGGTGAGCTTCTGCCCCGGGGACCAAGTCGGCAAAGCCCTACGGGGAAGGAAGACCCGAACCCGGAGGACCTTCAACGGGGTTCATCGGCAGGCGCCTCATGAACCCGCAAAAAGCTCCTCCCCGCAACGGGACCGGATGGCTGGGGAGGACGGTCGACGCCCCCTTTTTCACCTTGACGTTTGAAGGGGGAAACGCTATGCAAATCCAACGAAAATCTCCGGATTCCCATCTCCGGGAAAACAGGCCCGAAGCAAAGAATTCCGGGAGATTGGGTTGAAGAAGACCTTCCAGATAGGATGACGTTTTTGAGAAAAAGCTGTGCGTTTCTGTTGTGGCTCTTGCTGACATCGGCAGCCTACGCCGCCGGTCCGCCCGTCAACCCTCCACCACCCTCCGCTCCTGCTCCGACCCAGCCTCAAGAAGCACCGTCCCTTTCCGTTCCCGCACCCGTGTTCGACTTTGGAGAAATCGTCGAGGGAGAGGTGGTGGTCCACGATTTTTCCATAAGGAATACCGGGACCGACGCCCTCCAGATCGATCAAGTCCGACCCGGCTGAGGCTGTGCAGTGGCCCATTTTGATCGGGCCGTCCCTCCCGGAGGCGAGGGGAAGGTTACACTGAGGGTGGACCTCAAGGGGTACCAGGGAAATGTGAAGAAAACGGCCACGGTTTTCAGCAACGATCCCCAGAACCCTCGAGTGGTCCTGACGGTACAGGGCTTTGTCCGCTCCCTCATCGAGGTGCGCCCCGGCAGCGCCGTCGCTTTTCGAGGGGTTGCCGATCAATTGGCCGAAAAGACCATCGAGCTGTCGAGCACCACGGAAACGTTCAACGTCGGGAGCGTGGAAACCAATCTCCAGGATAAGATCCAGTACAGCCTGGAGACCGTTCAAGAGGGGAAACATTACCAGCTAAAGGTCCGGAATCGTCTGAAGCAAGGCACCTATAGCGGGTTTGTCAAGATCCGCACCGATCACCCGCGAAAACCCGAGATCCTGATTCGCGTGAACGGTTCGGTGGAGGGCGAGATCGGAGTCCGTCCCCCCAGCGTGCTGATCGGGAAGCTTGTTCCCCACCAGCCCCCCCGTACCGGAAAGGTGATGGTGGTGAGCAACAAGGATCGACCCTTCCAGATCACGAAGCTTACCTACGATGAAAGCCTTCTGCGGGTCACCCGGCAGCCCCTGCCCAAGGATGCGGGTTTCAGCCTCGAGATTGTCCCTCTGTTGGAAAACATGGCTCCGGGAAGCAGGACTCAGCTGGTTTTGACCATCGAGACCGACGTGGAACCGCAGGAAGAACACGAAGTCCACGTTCAGTTGCTCCACATTGCGGACCCTCCCGCGGCCCCATCCAGGAACGGGAGCAAAGGCAGCGAGAAGGCGACCGGCAGCTCGCCTCGAAACTCGTCCGGGGACCAGGGACCGCCCCGTTCCGAAGAGAAAGGAAAGTAGCCGTCGCGATTTGCGGCCGGAAAGGGTGGATGCGGGCGCGGGCTTCGTGATCGCTTCCGGAATCGGGAATTGGGGGAAACGGGGTCTTGAGACGATTTCTATTCGGCGGGAAGACCGGCTTCTTTCCAGACCGTCCAGCCGTTCACCAGGATTCGCGCGAAAGGATACCCCTTCCCCAACAAGGCAAGGGAGAGATCCTTGCTCAAGGAGCAGCTCTCTCCGTCGCAGTAGGTGATCAGGATGCTGTCGGGGGGAAGGTCCGACATGGCTTCCGAGAAGCGGTTTTCGAAATCCTGCCAGGGCAGGTTCCTGGCACCGGCGATGTGCCCTGCCCGGAAAGCCTCTTCCGGGCGAGCATCGATGAAAACCGCTCCGCCTGCATGAAACAGCGCTGCAGCCTCGTCCAGCGCAATGATCATCCCTTCCGGAACGCCCGAGCGGACCAGTTGGGCCGGGGGAGACCAGTCGCCTATCCAGGGAAGCCCGTCGTGACGCAGAGCGTTCCCGCTCAGCCCGATCAAGACCGCAAGGACCAGAACACCCAGACTCTGCCGCACTGCCCGACAGAGAACGTCGTTGTTTTTGCCGGGTACGTTGTCCATCGGCCTATAGATGCCCCTCTCTTTTTCTCGACCTTGAGAACCCCTTCCTTTCCCGAAACCGGATCCTTCCAACAGGATCGCCTCAGGTCTTTTGCCCCGGCCGGTAAAGACACAGGGGCTCTTCGGCCAGGTAGCTCCCCGTGCTCTCGTAGGCCCGGGCACGGCACCCTCCACAGACCCGAACATACTCACACCCGCCGCACTTGCCTTCGTATTTCCTGAATTCCCTCAGGTCCCGAAAGATCGGGGAATGGTGCCACAGGTCCGAAAGCGTCTTCTCCCGGACGTTTCCGCAATCCAGCTCGAGGTAGCCGCAAGGCTGGACCCGGCCGACGTGGGAAACGAAGACAAAACCGGTGCCTCCCAGGCACCCCCGGGTCATGGCGTCCAGACCGAAGGTTTGCGGGCTTACCTCCCTTCCTTCGGCTTTGGCCCTTTGACGCAGGATGCGATAGTAGTGGGGAGCGCACGTGGCTTTTAGCCGGAGGGGGACCCGGTCCCTTTGATCGTAGAACCAATGCAGGGTCTTTTCGTATTGTTCCGCATCGATCCCCTGCTGCGCAATGTCTTTGCCTCGTCCCATGGGGACCAGCAGGAAGATGTGGTGGGCCGTCGCACCCAGGGAGACGGCCAGTTCCTGAATGGCCGGCAGTTCGGAGTGGTTCTGCCGGGTGATGGTGGTGTTGATCTGGAAATCGAGAGCTTCCGCCTTGGCGTTTTCGATGCCCCGCAGGGCCCCCTCGAAGGCGCCGGGCACCTGTCGAAAGGCGTCGTGAGAAGCGGACGTCGCACCGTCCAGGCTCACACTAATGCGCCGGATGCCCACTTCCTTCAACCTTCGGGCCTTGTCCGGGGTAAGCAGGGTCCCGTTGACGGCCATGGTCATGCGGAAGCCCTTTTGAGTTCCGTACGCCGCGATTTCTAAGATATCGGGCCGAAGAAGGGGCTCCCCGCCCGTGAGGATAATGATGGGATCGGCAAAGGTGGCGATATTGTCCAGCAGGCCGAGACACTCCTCGGTGGTCAGCTCGTTTTCGTAGGGGCGATCCTGGGCTGCGGCACGACAGTGGACGCACGCCAGGTTGCAGGTGCGAGTGACTTCCCATGCCACCAGGCGCAGGGCGGGAGCCCGGCCCGAGGCGTGACCGGAAGGGTGAGCCTTTTTCGACTCGTGGTTTTTTCCCCAAGGGTGATTCATGAATCCCCGTTCGCTTCTGTCCGTTAAGAGAGAATTCTCGCCGCATCCTTGGCAAAGTAGGTGATGATGCAATCCGCTCCCGCCCGTCGAATGGCCGTGAGGATCTCCATCATGACCCGCGTCTCGTCCAGCCACCCGTTGGCCGATGCGGCCTTGATCATCGAGTACTCCCCGCTGACGTTGTACGCGGCGACGGGCCAGCCGAACTCGTCTTTGACCCTTCGGATGACGTCCAGGTAAGCCAGGGCGGGCTTGACCATGACCATGTCCGCTCCTTCGTCGATATCCAGGGCCACTTCCCGAAGGGCCTCCCCGGCGTTGGAAAAATCCATCTGGTAGGCCCTGCGATCCCCAAACTGGGGAGCCGAGTCGGCCGCATCCCGAAAAGGCCCGTAAAACGCCGAGCAATACTTGGCGGAGTACGCCAGGACGCCGACCTGGGAGAATCCGTTCTCGTCGAGGCAGGTCCGGATGGATCCCACACGACCGTCCATCATGTCCGAAGGTGCTACCACATCGGCTCCCGCCCGGGCATGGGAGAGGGCCACCTGGCTCAGAACGTCCAGGGTGGCGTCGTTATCCACTTCATGGCCCCGCAGGATTCCGCAGTGCCCATGACTGGTGTATTCGCACAGGCACACGTCCGTAATGACCAGGAGGTCGGGAAACTTGTCTTTGATCCGGGCAACGGCTTCCTGGACCACCCCTTCCCGGGAATGGGCCTGGCTGCCGTGTTCATCCTTGGATTCCGGCAGACCGAACAGGAGGACCCCGGGGATTTTCAAGTCGACCACGGTTTTCACTTCCCGCAGGAGTTCGTCGACCGATCGCTGAAACACTCCGGGCATGGATTGAACGGGATTCAGGACTCCCTTGCCCGGAACCGCGAACAACGGGTAGATCAATTGGTCCACGGACCACGTCGTCTCTCGAATCAAACGCCGCAGATTCTCCGTGCGCCGGAATCGCCTCGGCCGATAAATCGGAAAATTCATGGATTCCCCTTCCATCCTCAGCGGATCTCTTCGTCCGTCAGGTAACAGGCAGGGTCCGGCAACCACAAATCCCCCACGGCGGCTTCCGCCCGGACCCGGAAATTGCCTCCGCACACATCGAGCCAGCGACATCGGGCACATCGGCCTTTGACGTATTCTTTCTTGTTTTTCAACCGCTTCATGAGGGGGTTCGACAGGTCGGTCCAGATGCGGCTGAAAGGGCGCTCCCGCACGTTTCCAAAGGAATAGTGCCGCCAAAACTGGTCGGCGTGGACCCTCCCGTCCCAGCTGATGCAGCCGATTCCCCTGCCGGAATTGTTTCCTTCGTTCATCCGGAGCAGCTCGAGCACCGACGCCGCTCGAGGAGAACCCTCCCGCAGAAGCCTCAGGTACACGTAGGGACCGTCGGCATGGTTGTCCACGGTGAGGACCTCCTTGGATTTTCCCCTCTCATGCAGGTCCCGGGTCCGGTCCATGATGAGATCCATGGCCGCTCGGGTTTCTTCATGGGAAAGGTCCTCTTCCATGAGCTTGCTGCCTCGCCCCGCGTACACCAGGTGGTAAAAACAAACCCGGGGAATGTCTTCTTCCTCGAGAAGGTCGAAAATGGAAGGGATTTCGAACCCATTGAGGCGATTCATGGTGAAGCGAAGTCCCACCTTGATCCCCTCCTCCCGGCAGGCCCGGATCCCCATGAGTGCACGCTGGAAGGCCCCCTTGACGCCCCGAAACCGATCATTGACCTCTTCCATCCCGTCCAGACTGATTCCAACGTAGGAGAGACCGATGGACTTGAGTTCCGCGGCCACGGCGGGAGTGATGAGGGTGCCGTTGGTGGAGATCACCGCTCGCATTCCCTTCTGGACCGCATAGGCCGCCAGTTCCGGCAGGTCGGGCCGTACCAGAGGCTCCCCTCCGGAAAACAGGATGACCGGGCATCCAAACTCGCTCAAGTCGTCCAGGACCCGCTTTCCCTCCTCCGTGCTCAGCTCGTTTTCGAAGGGCTGGTCCTTGGCATGGGCATAACAGTGGACGCACTTGAGATTGCAGCGGCGGGTGACGTTCCACACTACTACGGGCTGCTTGTCGGTGGAAAACTGAAGGAGATGGGACGGCAGCCGACCGCTGAGGCGACCATACCGCAAGGCATCGGAGGGTTCCACCGTGCCGCAGTAGAGCTTGGAGATTCCGATCATGAAGGTTCCTCTTAGTTCTGGGATTCTTGTTGGCGGTCGGACAGGGTGATGGGATACTGGCGGTAGCTGTCCCGAATCAAATCGTCCAGATATTGGTCCGGTTGAAGGACGGCGTCCCTAGGTAGAACAAACCGCAGCTGACCGCTTCGCTCGGAGACGAGCTTGAACCCGTAGTCGTAGTCCCTGGAAACCCTTGCACAAATGCCGGTAGCGCTCGTTCCCGTGTTCAACGCTTCTTGAATGATTTCGTCCACCGCTTCCTCGTCAAAGGAAATCTGGAAGCCGTGGGTTTCACAAAAATCCCCTTCAAACACGCGAACCTGGTTGTAAAGCTGCATCATTTCGTCCAGGACGCTCTCGATGGACCAACCGAACCGAATGTGATGTTCCAGGGCAATCTCCATTCGAGGTCCCGTAAAGATCAGGGGATATTCCTGGGCGTAGTGGTTGTGCGTTTCACTCAGCTGCACCCGGGCCCTGCCTTTTTCCTCCTCGAGGATGGCTCGATAGACGGCGAGGCGGTCCGGATCTTCGGGATTTGCCAGGACCCTCTTCAACTCCTCCTCAGGATGGATCACCAGGCCCTCGGTAACCACCAAGGTCTTGACGCTCGAGCTGGGGAGGCTTTTCTCGAAGGGGAGGAGAACCCTTTCAATGACGCTCACCAAACCCCGCGCCCCCGTTTTTTCCTCGTAGCCCATCCGGGCCAAAAGACGCAGGGCCCTGTCCTCGAACCGGATGTCAATGCCGTAGCTGCGAAAGTCTTCCTTCTTGGCAAGGAGGACGGGATTGTTCGGGTTTCGCAAGACCTCGTAAAGGTCCTCGACTCCCAAGGGCTCCAGGACGGCCACCACCGGCAACCTCCCCACGAACTCGCTTTCAAAGCCGTAGGCGATCAGGTCTTCCGCCTTGACATGCTTCATGTAGCGGTAGTCGTCCCCCTTGCTGGAGATTTCCGCCCCGAATCCGATCTCCTGCCTCTGCAGCCGCTTTTTCACCAGGGGCGCCAGCTCGTTAAAGGCCCCGCTCATAATGAAAAGAATGTTCTTCGTGTTGATGACGCGTCGTTCCCTCTTCCCCGTCTTGCGGTACTGTTCGATGGCCTGCAGCTGGGAAATGGGATCGTGGGCGACCTTGAGGTCCACTTCGGTTTCTTCCATGGGCTTGAGGAGTGCCCGCTGCACCCCCGTCCGGGAGACATCGGGACCGATCAGGCTGTGGGAGGAGGCGATCTTGTCGATTTCATCCACATAGATGATCCCGTGCTGCGCCAGTTCGATGTCCTCCTTGGCCTCCACGAGAAGCTCCCTCACCAGGTCTTCCACATCCCCGCCCACGTAGCCCGTTTCACTGAATTTCGTTGCGTCTCCCTTCACGAAGGGCACCCCCAGCTTGCGGGCAATGAGCTTCACCAGGTAGGTCTTGCCGACGCCGGTGGGTCCGATGAGAAGGATGTTGTTCTTGATCCTCCCCACCATGGATGCTTCCTCGGCGCGTCCCCGTTTCTTCTCGAACCGAATCCTATGATAGTGGGTACAGATCTTGGTCGCCAGGACGGCCTTTGCACCGTCTTGCTTGACCACGTACTGGTCAAGGTAGGCCGCCAGTTCCTCAGGCTTGAGATCGAACCGGATTTTGTCCACGCCTGTGGGCTCCGAAGGAGTAGGAGTGTCGGGAGATTCCTTGGCTTGAGCCATCATCATCGGAGAAATCACCTTGATGCGGTATCCGTATTTCTTGGACAGGTATTCGCTCAGTTCCTTTTCCAGCTCTTCCTGGTTAGGGAGCCTAAAATCATCTGCCATGAAAGTATCCTCGAAGGCAGGGCATTTTTCGTCCGATTCCATGAAGTTCGGATAACTATAAACCTTGCACGGGCCGATTTCAACGGAGAGCGGGGAGCAAAGCCCCGACCGTCGGCCGGGCTTCCGCACCGCTCCCCCCTGCTCCGTCTGCGTTCCGCAAATCGCCGAAGACCGGAGGCCAACCGAACCGTCTGCGTTTACTCCGTGGGAAAGGTCAGGCCTGCCCCATACCAGCCGATGGTGACCACCAGGGGCACGAACGCCAATACTCCCAGAACATAGAAAACCCCACCGGGTCCCAGGCTCGCCAGGGTCTCCCCCCCGGAAGATCTCCCGACAAAGGAAATCAAGGCCAGAACCAGCAGGACCAGGGAGGCCGCGAGCTTGATCCCGATCGCTTTCACGGGTCTCGCCTGATAATTGAGCCACCAGGAAAAAATCCCCGTCACCATGACCACCGGGAGGAAGAGAAGGCCTGCTCCCAGACAATGGAAACCGGTGGTCTCCAGGCCCTCGATGCCGGTGAGCAAAGACAATACGGTGAAGGTGGGAACGGCCATCAGGAAGGCAATGGGAAAGTGAACCGTCATGGGATGGGGATGCCGCCTCAACATGGGATAGCGTTCCAGCAGGAAGCTCAATAGACCGGAGGCCGATCGAGGCGCCGGTCCTTTTTCCCCGAGAATCCCCACCTGCGGATAGCGGTCCAGGACCTCCTCCCCATGGGGGGCCGCGTGAAGATCCACGGTGAGGTCCGTCCCCGCGTGATGGCGCCTCATGTGGAATCCCCCCTTCCAAAGCTTGCTGGCGCTGACGTCGAATACTCGGCCCCGATGAAGGATGTAGGCGGGCTTGCCGTCCTTTCCGTCGAATTGTTCCAGTTCTGCCCGGTCAAATTCTCTCATGCGTCAGGGTCTCCTCTCCATGGTTCGTCTCACGATTCTTCCCTCCCGCACGGCAGGGACTCACTGCACCACAAGGTTCCAAAGGAGCCCCAGCAACCCCACACCGATCAAGGTCGACTCGATGGCGGACACAAAAGCCGGGTCCTCTTTGAGGCGATTCTGAAAGCACATGTTCAGCTGGCTCCAATAGAGCGCCACGGCCGGAAGCATCACGTAGGAAAAGGAAGTGCACAAACCCGCCCACGGACCGACCACCAGAGACAGGCCCAGGAGGATGAGGGTCCCCACCAGGAAATGACCCGTCTTGGCCTCCCCGATGAGCACGACGAGGGTCTCCCTGCCGACCAGTCGATCTCCTTGCACGGCGAGCAGGTCCAGCATGGCCGTTCGGACCAGGACCATCAGGAATGCGATCCAGAAGGCAAAGATCGCCCGATCCAATCCGGGCAACGCATGAGCCGTGTAGGGCACAATGACCGTAACGGAGGCCCAGGCGATGGGCACGGAGAAGGTCTTGGAGGTGGGGATGTCCTTGAGCTTGAACGCATAGAGGCTCTGCCAGGACGAGGGGAGAAATACGGGAACGGCGTAAGAGATTCCCAGGAGGACCAGGACCCCCATCACCAGAAAGGCCAAGAATCCCACATCAAGGGCAATCCACAGGGCCGCCACGACGGCCGCCACTCCGGCGCCGGTGAAGGCCAGGCGCCATCGCTGATAAAAGGCCGCCCGGCTGGGGTCGTTGAGCTTGATGGCGTTTCGATCCAGATAGATGTTGAGGGAATGCATGGCAAAGGCATAGAAAGCCGCCATGAGACCATCGTACCAGGAACCCGGAAAACCCGTCATGGCCTGCATGGCGGAAGGCAAAAGTGCGGCGCTCACGGCAATGTATAGGTTTCCGTAGGCAAGGAGTTCCATGGCCCTCTTGAGGAGATACTTGCGGCTCATCTTCCGGGTCTGGATGGACTCGAGGTAGTGGACCACGCTCCGAATCATCCAATTGGGAGTGGAGGCGCCCGCAGAGATTCCCACACAGGAGTAACGTTCCATGTCCTGCTGGTTCAGGTCCGCTTCCGTCTCCACGTGGTAGGTGGGAATGGCACACTCCCGGGCCACTTCCACCAGTCGCACCGTATTTCCGCTGTGATATCCGCCCACGATGACCATGGCTTCCACCTGGGAGCACATCTCCCGCACTTCCGCCTGCCGTTCGTGAGTGGACCCGCAAATGGTGTTCTTCACAATGCCCTTGGGATAGCGTTTGAGAAAGGCTTCCGTGATTTCCCGGAAGGTCTCCTCGTTCTGAGTGGTTTGCGCCACCAGGAGCACCTTTTCCCAATCCCGGGGCAGCTGTTCGACCTGCTCCACCCGATCAATGACGATCCCACGCCCTTCCGTGTAACCCATCAACCCGATCACTTCCGCATGGTCCGCATCCCCCACGATGACCGTACGGTATCCGCGGCGGGCGTGCCTCTTGATGACGGCATGCACCTTGGCCACTCTCTTGCACGTGGCGTCCAGGAGCCGGGCATCCATCCTGTGCAGGGCCTGCCGTTCCCGGGGCGGGATTCCGTGGGCGCGAATGACGACCTTCTTTCCCGCACAGTTCTCGATGTCCGCCACCTCCTGGATCCCCTTTTCCTCGAGCATCTTGAGGACCTGGCGGTTGTGGATGAGGGGTCCGAAAGTGCAGATCCTCTCTCCCTCCTTGCGCTGCTGAATGGCGTTGAGAGTCACTTCCAGGGCGTCCTTCACCCCCTTGCAGAAACCGGCGGTCTTGGCGACGATGACCTTCATGGTTCCTCACCTTTCTTCAATTCAGGGATCTTGAACGGCAGGAACGCCCATCCTCGTCGGGCGATGTCCTCCATCCACGAGTCAAATGCGGACAGGAGAACGTCCCAACCATCCGCCGTCGACAGCCGGGCCCTCAAGCGGCACGTGTCCGGAAAGCCTTTCGAGTAATACATGAGCAGGGTCCT
>Ga0116192_1001651_pt1 | contig 15436 bp, 18 predicted proteins | sample AD_UKC113_MetaG_FD_89876 | JGI IMG/M metagenome (GOLD analysis project Ga0116192, IMG submission 89876) | Active sludge microbial communities of municipal wastewater-treating anaerobic digesters from Hong Kong - AD_UKC113_MetaG | ecosystem: Engineered > Bioreactor > Anaerobic > Digestate... | reverse complement strand
CGTCCCCGGCCAAAATAGCCATAGCTTCTCCGAATACCTTGTGGCTTGTCAGTTTTCCCCTCCGGTAGTCGTCGTTGTCCATAGCGGGAAGGTCGTCGTGTATTAGCGAATAAGCGTGAATGAGCTCGAGTGCGCAAGCCGCGGGCAGGACGTCAAAGGGACTGCCTCCCACCGATTCGGCGGAAGCAATTGCGAGGACCGGCCTCAGCCTTTTGCCACCGCCTATCGTGCTGTAGCGCATCGCCCGGTGAATAACCGGCGGGTGGGCGTCCTCCGGCGGCAGGTAGCGTTCAAGAGCCTGTTCCACAATCGAAGCCCTTTTTTTCAACTCTTCTTTGAAATTCAAGGTTTAGCCTCCCCCGGCGCGAAAGAGCTCATTTCCTTCAGGGTAATGCCGCCCTTTTCGTCTGCAGTCAGGATCGCAATCCGCTGTTCCGCTTCCTCCAGGTACCGGCTGCAAATTTTTGAAAGCCCTATCCCTTCGGCAAAGAGTTCGAGAGACCTCTCCAGGGGCAGCCGGCCGTCCTCCAGTTCTTTCACCACAGCTTCCAGCCGCGCCAGAGCTTCTTCGAAATTCATTTTTTCATTCTCTGTTTTCATCATATCCTCCTGCATTCTTTCTCTGCAACTACAACGGGTTCACTTTTCCCGACTGCATGTCATAAGCTTTTATAACGTTCTTCAGAATGAGGGCCGAGGTCAGGCTCCCCACGCCTCCGGGCACCGGTGATATGGCGCTGGCTTTTTCTTTGACATTTTCGAAATCAACGTCCCCGCAGATACCGCCGCCCTCCATTTCGTTGATGCCCACGTCCAGCACCACCGCACCGGGCTTGATCATATCGGCTGTAATCATTTTCGGCTTTCCCACAGCCGCGACGAGGATATCAGCCTGACGGGTATGATACGCCAGATCCTTCGTCCTGCTGTGACATACGGTAACGGTGGCGTTATGATTCAGCATCATGAAGATAAGCGGCTTTCCCACGGATTCCCCGCGGCCCACCAGGACCGCATGCCTGCTTGCTATCTCGATGCCGTTCCGCAGCATAATCTCAATACAGCTTTGCGGCGTGGTGGGATAAAGGCCTCCGCTGTTGCTCAGGTTGTACCCGCGATTGATCGGGTGTACCCCGTCAACATCCTTGACCGGGGAAACGGCCTCCAAAACTCTCCTCTTGTTCATGCCCCTGGGTAGCGGCAATTCTATCATGATTCCGTGGACGGAAGCGTCCCAGTTCAGCCTTTCGATTACGTCAACCACTTCGTCCTCATGTGCGGCGTCCGGCAGAGCGAACAGTTCGAAATCCACTCCCGCGTTCCGGCAGGACTTCTCTATGGAACGGGAATACAGAAGTGAGGCCGGGTCATCTCCCACCAGCACGACAGCCAGCTTCAAAACAACACCCTTCTCCCTGAGCAGCGCCGCCTCGGCCCTGACCTCTTCCCTGATGGCGGCGGCCACTTTTTTACCGTCGATAATGACTGCCATCTTCTACATCCTTCCCGGACAACCGGGCCGTCTGCAACATATTCGGCCGCGGCCGTCCTTCCCGCAGTTTTGCTACGCGCTTTCCAGGTCTGTCGTTCTGTCCCGCCCCTCCACGATACACTCGAGTCTTCCTCTGTGCAGGCGCAGGTTCAGCCTGTCGCCCGAGCGAACCGAAGCGGCGTCGGTTACGACCGATCCGCCGTCCTCCGTGGTGCATATGCTGTAACCCCTCGCCAGCGTGGCCAGCGGGCTCAGGCTTTGCAAGCATCCTGCCAGCACCGACAGCCGTCCCCGTTCACGCTGGACTATACCAAGAACTCCATGGACGAGCCGGTGCCCGAGAAAATCAAGGGCTTGTTGCCTGGCCCCGAACAGCGTGTCGTCCGGTCTGGCAAACACTCTGCTTCTGAGACACGCTTCCAGCCGTTTTCCGTATTCGCCCTTTGTCTTTTCCATTGCCCTGAGGAGACGGGTCCTTAACGTCTGCAGATACCTCTCCATCTCCCGCCTGTCCGGCACGGCCATTTCAGCCGCGGCTGAAGGGGTTGCGGCCCGGGCATCGGCAACAAAGTCGGAGATGGTAAAGTCCGTCTCGTGACCGACCGCCGATATGACCGGAATTGCTGAATCGAATATGCTGCGGGCCACTACTTCAGTATTGAACGCCCAAAGTTCTTCAATCGATCCTCCGCCGCGGCCGACGATGATCAAATCGATGTCCCCGATGCGGTTCAGTGCTTGAATGCCGCGCGCGATAGCCGGGGGCGCGGTTTCGCCCTGAACCTGTACCGGAACCAGGATAATCTCCCGTCCGGGCCAGCGGCGCTTGATTATTTCCGCCATATCCTTTATCACGGCACCTGTCGGCGAGGTGACAATCCCTATCCGGCGCGGCAACAGCGGCAGAGCCTTCTTGTACTTCCGGTCAAAAAGTCCTTCTTTTTGGAGCCTCTCTTTCAATTGCTCAAAGGCCAGGTACAGCGCGCCGACGCCGTCCGGCTCCATTTCCTCCGCGTAAAGCTGGTAGCTGCCGTCGCGCTCAAAAACCGATACATAGCCGCGCACGATTACCGCCATGCCGTTTTCAGGACGGAACGGAACGGCGCGGCGTTTGGAACGGAACATTACCGTTTTGATGCTGCTGTGCTCGTCCTTCAAGGTAAAATAGAAATGCCCCGAGGACGCAGCCTTGAAATTCAATATCTCTCCTTTTACCCAGACATTGGCTAGCAAAAAGTCCTCTTCGAGCAAGGTTTTAATATGCCTGGTGAGCTCCGAGACAGATAAAATACGCATATGGCCTTTCCTCTGATAGCATTCTTGGAGTATTCCGGCTCAGCATTTTTCAGATATATATTTATGGATCGATCTTGCGGCTGCCCGTCCCGCTCCCATGGCCAGAATAACGGTGGCGGCGCCAGTAACCACGTCTCCGCCTGCAAAGACGCCTGGTTTCGATGTCGCACCGGTTTGCGGGTCGGCGATGATATTGCCCCTCTTATTGCATGCGAGGCCTGCAGTTGTCTTTTGCACCAGGGGGTTCGGACCCTGGCCGATAGCGACCACGACGGTGTCGAAATCCAAAACGTGCTCCGAGCCATGCACAGGTACCGGGCTCCGGCGCCCGGAAGCGTCAGGCTCTCCCAGTTCATAGCGCAGGCATTCCATGCCGGTAACCCAGTAATCATCGTTGTGCAGAATTCTTACCGGACTGGTCAAAAAAGCGAATTTGACACCTTCCTCCTCAGCATGTTCAATCTCCTCCCGCCGGGCCGGCATCTCCGCCCTGGTCCGCCGGTAAACGATCCAGGACTCTTCCGCCCCGAGGCGCAGGGCGGTTCTGGCGGAATCCATGGCCACATTCCCGCCCCCCAGCACGGCTACCTTCCTGCCGACCCTGATGGGAGTGTCGTACTCCGGAAAGAGGTATGCCTTCATCAGGTTGGTGCGCGTCAGAAATTCATTGGCCGAGTATACTCCGCAGGCATTTTCGCCGGGTATCCCCATAAAGTGGGGCAGTCCCGCACCGGTGCCTATGAATACAGCGTCAAATCCCTGTTCATTCATCAGTTCATCTACGGTTGAAAACTTTCCCACCACGGCATCGACAATTATTTCCACGCCCAGCTTTTTCAGGTTTTCCACTTCCGCCCGGACAACCGCTTTGGGCAGGCGAAACTCGGGAATACCGTACATCAATACCCCTCCGGGCACGTGCAGGGCTTCGTAAACCTTGACACTGTGCCCGAGCTTCGCCAGGTCGGCGGCGCACGTCAGTCCCGCAGGGCCGGATCCGACTACAGCCACTTTCCTGCCTGATGCCGGCGCCGTTTCCTGCTTCTGCAATCCGTTTTTCAGTTCCCAATCAGCGACAAACCGCTCCAGGCGGCCTATTCCCACCGGTTCGTATCTCTTCCCCAGAGTGCAGTGTTTTTCACACTGAACTTCCTGCGGACATACCCTCCCGCATACGGCGGGCAGGGCGTTTTTCTCCTTGAGCTTTCTGCCTGCGCCGGCAAAATCACCGGCGGCGGCAAGCCTGATAAAAGCAGGTATGTCAACCTCGACCGGACAACCCTGCCGGCACGGGGCATTTCTGCACTGGAGACAGCGTTTTGCCTCGGCCGCCGCCGTTTCCTCATCGTAACCCAGCGCCACCTCGTTGAAATTCCCCGTCCTCGTATGCGGATCCTGGGCCGGCATCGCGTGCTTCCGTGGCATGATCCTCCTTTTTTGTTCCGTCACTATTCCCCACCCCCCGCACTGCAGCCGCATCTGTGCGCCGCCCTGTTCAGATGGATTTCCATCGACCTTTTTTCCTGGTCTCTGTATATGACGGACCGCCTGATCATTTCCGCAAAGTCCACCTTGTGCCCGTCGAACTCTGGCCCGTCAACACAGGTGAATTTTGTTTCGCCGCCTACGGTAACGCGGCAGCTGCCGCACATGCCGGTGCCGTCGACCATGATGCTGTTGAGGCTGACCAGGGTTTTTAGGTTGTATTTCTTCGTCAGGTCGCAGACCGCCTTCATCATCGGCAGGGGTCCGATGGCTATGCACAGGTCCGGCTTTTCATCATCCTCCGCAATCTCCTTCAGAATATCGGTTACAAAACCCTTTCGCCCGTAAGATCCGTCATCCGTGCAGACGTGCAGGGCATTACTGACGGCCCTCATCCTGTCTTCCCAGAAAAGAAGAGCCCCGGTTCTGGCCCCCATTATGCCGATTACTTCGTTACCTGCCGCCTTCAAAGACCTGGCGATGGGGTAAACGGGTGCGACCCCCACACCGCCGCCGACGCAGACAACCCGTCCGAAATTTTCAATATGGGAAGGAGTTCCTAGAGGTCCCACAAAATCGGAAATGCTGTCGCCCTCCCGCAAACTGCCCAGTTCGATGGTGGTTTTGCCGGCTTCCTGGAAAACGCAGGTAACGGTTCCCTTTTCCCGGTCGAAGTCGGCAATGGTCAGAGGTATACGCTCACCCTTTTCAGTCAGTCGGAGTATGATGAAGTGTCCCGCCTCCGCTTTTCTGGCAACCGCGGGAGCGGCTACCTCAACAAGGTGGATGGTAGGGGAAAGTCTTGTTTTTCTCAAAATCCTGTACATTTTCTTTTCTCCTTTTCTTGTCGAAAACGGCCGCGAGCGCGTGGCCCAAGGATTGGAAGCAGACCGCAAAAAGCAAGTGCTAACGCGGTTGGTACGGCGAACCGCCGGCGGACATAGGTGCGGTCTCCCGTCAAATTGATTCTAGATTCAAGCAGTTTATCCTTCTTGCAATGTATCACACGGCAATAAACCTAAAAAAGCAGACCCGGAACGGGCACTGCCCTTAAAAAACACCGAACGGACTGCGGGCAATTTTATTGTCTACAGGGCCTGAACTGGTCCGGGTTTTCAAGCACTTTTCCCAGTATCCCGTTGATAAATTTTCCGGATTCCTCCCCTCCGAAGGTTTTTCCCATCTCAATGGCTTCATTCACCGAAACGCTGTCCGGAATATCATCGCAGAAAAGTATTTCGTACAGCGCCAGCCTCATGATGTTCCTGTCCACATACGCCATTCTTTTTATGTCCCAGTCTTTGCTTATACCCGCAATAATCCCGTCAATAAACCCCAAATTTTCCAGCGTGCCGCGCACTAGCCTCACGGCAAAGTCCCCATGCCTGACCAGAGTCCCGAAGTTCTCGTCCATCTGCGAAAACGCTTCGTCCTCGTCGGCCCCGGCCATGTCTACCTGAAAAAGAACCTGGAGCGCCCTTTCCCTGGCCAGCCTCCTGCTCATCAACATCCTCCTAAAAACGTTCAGTGCGATCGGATACCCTGTATTGAGGCCCTGCATTTGTTCAACAGGAGAAATTCTAACGGTCCCGGAACCTGGCTAAAAAATCTCCGAAATCTATCTTTTCATCCAGTTTTTTGCCGATGTAATAACCCGCCAGAACACACAACAGGACGAAGATTGCTTTAAAAAAGCCGTACTTGATGGCAAACCATCCAAAAACGAGGCCTACCAAAACCCCCAGCACTTTTCCCAGGTGCTTGTCCAAAATGTCATGCAAGATCGTCATCACATACACTCCATTCGCCTGTTTTACTCAACCCTGGGCCTTGATGCGGAAATATTCTCCACCGAAATTCTGATATTTTTTACAGTCAGTCCTGTAACCTCAAGGATCTTGTCTTTGACCAGGGTTTGAATCTCAACTGAAAGCTCCGGCACTTTCACGTCCGGGGTCACCGAAACGCGAACCTGCATTCCCACACCCTGCGGAACCGGAACTATGCGGGGCTTGACTTCTCTCACTCCCTTTAATTGAGATACCACTTTTTCAACCAGGCTTTCGATTGCCACAAGGGATACTCTGATTTGCCCCAAAGCGCTTTCGGCAAGAATTACGTGCCTTCCTTTCGGCTTGAACAGGCTGACCCAGAACAGCCTGAGCCCGGCCAGAACGATCAGCAGCATCAGAGGCCAGAAATACTCAGGCCGGCCGGGATAAAACAAATCCTTCAGCAAAAACACCGGCATGGTCCACCCGAGAACGACCGCAGAAAAAAGAACAAAAACCGCCGTCAGGAAAAATGTATAAACTGCCAGTAAAACCCGGTCAAAAGGCCCCACCAACATACCTCCTCAAAAGCCAACCCCCTGGGACGGGGGTTGATTACGAAGTTTACCTGACCCTGTGCTCTTCCTCTTTTGCCTCTGACGCAAAAGCAACGCCCTGAACGTTGACGTTTACCTCGACTACCGACAGCCCGGACATATTCTCCACGGCGCTTTTCACCTTCTGCTGAATTTCCGCTGCCACATCGGGGATATGAACGCCGTATTCAATTATAACATAAATGTCGACGGCGGCTTCCTTCTCGCCGACTTCCACTTTGATTCCCTTCGTGAAATTCTTTCTGCCGAGCATTTCTGCAATTCCGCCGACAAGACCGCCGCTCATTCCCGCGACTCCCTTCACTTCAACGGCGGCAAGACCGGCTATTACCTTGACCACTTCGTCGGAGATCCTGATCGAGCCCAGGCTGTTCTTTTCCTCCCGGATAAATTCATTCTGCTCCACTGTTGTTCACCTCCGTATGCAGACGGCACTGTCTTTTAAAAACCTTACATAATTTGGCGCAAAACAATAAATTCGCCCACAATACACGTTTATTATAGCAAAAATGGCAAGTTAACGCAAATTATAAAAATTAGGTCTTCAAACAGCTCAACCTTCCGGCAGGATCCGCCGCTGGACGAAGTTGGTGTAAACTTCTCCCCGTCTGAAAAACGCATTGCCCAACACTCGCTGATGAAAAGGAATGGTGGTTTGCACGCCTTCAATAACATACTCGTTTAAAGCCCGTTGCGCCCTGGCAACGGCTTCCTCCCTGTCCCTGCCCCACACGATAAGCTTGCTGATCATTGAATCATAAAACGTGGGAATGACATAGCCCTCGTAGACCGCACTGTCAACGCGCACTCCGGGACCTCCGGGCGGTATGTATCTGATGATCTTCCCCGGACAGGGCGCGAAATTTTTCTTCGTGTCCTCGGCGTTGATCCTGCACTCAATGGCATGTCCCCTGATAAACACTTCTTCCTGGGACAACGAGAGCTTTTCACCGGCGGCGATGCGTATCTGCTCCTTTATCAAGTCCACACCGGTGACCATTTCCGTTACAGGGTGCTCCACCTGAATTCGCGTATTCATTTCCATAAAATAGTAATTATTATGCTTGTCGAGAAGGAATTCAACCGTTCCGGCGTTGTAGTAATCTACCGACCGTGCGGCGGATACCGCCGTTTCGCCCATTTTATTCCGCAGTTCCGGCGTAAGCGCTATTGAAGGCGCTTCTTCAATGATTTTTTGATTTCTCCTTTGAACGGAGCAGTCCCTTTCCCCCAGGTGCATAATGTTGCCGTGCATGTCGCCGATGATTTGAAATTCGATATGCCTGGGTTCCTCCAGATATTTCTCAAGGTAAATCCGGCTGTCTCCGAAAGCCGCCTTCGCTTCAACCCGGGCGGTTCTAACGGCGCTCTCGAGCTCTCCCTTGCCGTGAACCACCCTCATTCCGCGCCCTCCGCCCCCGGCGCTCGCTTTGATAATAACCGGGTAACCGATCTCGTCGGCGATTCTAAATGCGTCGCCGGTTTCCTCTACAATTCCGTCCGAACCCGGCACAACCGGCACTCCGGCTTTGATCATCGTTTCCCTGGCCAGGGCCTTTGAACCCATAAGCTGTACAGCCCTTGCCGGAGGCCCGATGAATACCACCCCGCAGCTTGCGCACACCTCCGCGAAGTCAGCGTTCTCCGCCAAAAAACCGTAACCGGGGTGGATGGCGTCCGCCCCGGAAACAAGCGCTGAACTGATGATGTTGTTGATATTCAGGTAACTCTTCAAACCGGGGGCCGGCCCCACGCAAAACGCCTCGTCGGCCCAAAGGACGTGAAGGCTGTCGCGATCCGCCTCGGAGAACACGGCAACTGTCTTTATGTCCATTTCCCTGCAGGCTCTGATTATCCTTACCGCAATTTCGCCCCGGTTGGCAATCAGAATTTTTTTGAACATTATACCGTCTCACCTACTCTTTTATCAGAAACAGGGTCTGACCGTACTCCACGGCATGTCCGTTTTCTGCCATGATTTCAACAATTTCCCCTTCTACCTCTGATTCAATTTCATTCATGAGCTTCATCGCTTCGATGATGCAAAGGATTTGACCTTTTTTTACACGGTCCCCCTCCTTCACATAAGGCGGCTGGTCCGGCGACGGAGAACGGTAGAACACGCCCACCATCGGCGACACCACCGGGGTCAGGCCGGGCTTGAATTCTTTGGCGGGCTTTACCGGCGCGGGCGGCGCGGCGGCCTTTGCCTGCCTGGAGGGCTGTTCCGGCATTTCAAATACTTGCTGTAACTGTCCGGTACTACGGCAGTCGCTTCCTTTCTTGATGGCCACCTTCACCCCCGCGCTCTCCATCAAAAGTTCGTTGATACCTGTTTCATTTACAATTTTTATCAATTCTTTAATATCCCGAAGGTCCAACTTGCTTACCTCCTTTTCCGTCACTCCGCCTGACGTCCCACTCCCGGCCGATGCGCCTGCGGACCCTCCGGCTTCTTTTTTGACTGCAGGAGCGGAAGCGTTCTCAGCCGGCCGGTTTTTGTCCGGAACAGGAGGTTCGGGTTCCGGCAAGACGCCCTTCTGCCTCATCTCCAGGAAACGCCTGGCAACCTGCGGAAACAGGGCGTAAGATATTACATCCTCATCGCTTTTCGCCAGATCCTTAACTTCGCTCCTCGCCTTATCCATAACCGGCTCCAGCAAATCCGCCGGCCTGCATTTTATCGGCTCGCGATCTCCAAGCACTTTCCGGCCGATCTCCGGGTCGACGGGGGCGGGGGGACTGCCATAGCTGCCTTTAATGTAATCGCGCACCTCCCCCGGAACGAGCTTGTACCTCTCTCCTGTCAGCACGTTGAGCACGGCCTGGGTGCCCACAATCTGACTGGCCGGGGTGACAAGCGGAGGATAGCCCAGTTCCCGCCTGACCCTGGGAATCTCCTCCAGAACCTCGCCAATCCTGTAGAGAGCTTTCTGCTCCTCCAGTTGCGTCACCAGGTTGGCAATTGTCCCGCCGGGAACCTGGTGGTCGAAAACGCGCATATCGATAATCCTGGTTACGCCCCTGTCAAAACCGCTGTTTTTGCGCAAATCCTCAAAATACCGGGCTATCTCAAAGAGTTCGTGAATATTCAGGCCCGTGTCGTACGGCGAATCTTGCAGCGCCCTTACGACGGTCTCAACAGGCGGAAGAGAGGCGCCAAACGCCAGGGGGAGGGTAGCGGTGTCGATCACGTCGACCCCCGCTTCGGCTGCTTTCAAATAAGCGCCTAGGGCCAAACCGCCAATGTAATGAACGTGGCACTGAACCGGCAGGCCGACCTCGTCTTTTACCAGTTTTATCAGATTATAAGCATGGTATGGGTCCAGCAGGCCCGCCATGTCCTTGATGCATATTGAGTCGGCCCCCATTTCCGCCAGGCGGAGGGCTAGTTCCAGGTAGTGCCGGCTGTCATGTATGGGGCTGACCGTATAGACCATGGCGGCCTGAACGTGCGCGCCCGCTTTCTTTACCGCCCCTATGGCGGTCTCGAGGCTGCGGATGTCATTCAAGGCGTCGAATACTCTGACGATACTGATGCCGTTTTCGACCGCCTTGGCAATGAAAGCTTCGACCAGATCGTCTGGATAGTGTTTATACCCGACCAGTGACTGGCCCCTGAGCAGCATTTGCAGGGGCGTCTTTTTGATGTGTTTTTTCAACTGCCTGAGGCGTTCCCAGGGATCTTCGTTGAGATACCTCAGACAGACGTCAAAAGTAAGTCCGCCCCAAACCTCCAGAGAATGATAGCCGATGTTGTCCAGTTTTTCTGCAATAGGCAGCATATCCGCGGTGCGCATTCGCGTCGCCCAAAGACTCTGGTGGGCGTCCCTCAATGTGGTGTCCGTAATTTTTACACGGCTCACAGCAATTCTCCCTCCCCGCACACATAACATAAAAAACCAGGTTGCCACTATCCGGTAACAACCTGATTGTCAGGTATGATCAATAAAGAACATTAATAACATTATAGTAAAAAACACAACTTTTGGGAACATGTTTGTTACAAGTATACAATATTCGAGAAAAATATCAATAAAAAACTCCTTCCTGAACTATGATTTTGGAACAATTACTATATTTTGCGATTCAATACCGGTTTCTTTTGAGATCAGATCTTTGAGGTAGGCCGTTTCTTCTCTGGTCAAGCTGTTTGACGCTATGATTACCGTCACCGCCCTGTCGTCCACCATGGCGGCGGCATCTTTAAAACCTTTTGCCCTGATCAGGTTTTCCAGATCAACTTCTTTTTCCATGTTCCTGCTGATGGTAATAAGATGCTCTTGCGCCTTTTGTCTTATTTCACCTGTAGAATTGTTATTATTGATAACCTCCCGCAAATACTCGACCCTCTGTCCTCTCGCCCTTTCTTTTTCCAGGCGGCATTCCACGAAGAAATCCGGCGCTTCCCCGGATGGTTTCCCGGCGGCTTCCCCGTACAGCGGTGGCACCGCTGTTTCTGAAACCACCCCGTTTACAGCGGGCAGGCTGATTTTGCTTTTCGCACCTGAGTCCACGGTTTTCAGCACGTTCAGCACGTCCGCCCGCCACCCGGCAAAAACCAGACCGATGCCGATCACGCCCAAGGCCGCAAGAGCAAGTGTCCTTTTTCTAACAACCAGTGATAACATCATTTTCCCATCTCCATCGGCAAAACAATTATCCTGTGGGACTCAACACCGAGCGCAACCCTGGCCGCCTCGAAAATTTTTTCCTTGACTCCGGCGTTTCCCGCACCCTCCGCCACTATCATCACACCGGCCACCTTGGGCGCCAGTTTCTGTTCCACCACGGGCTGTTCACCTCCCGTACCGTTTTTGTTCATAACCAGCTGATCGCTGCCGGTGTCCTCGGTAATCAGCCGCGTACCGCCTGACTGGTCCCGCTCCTGGGTTGTTTTTTTCCCGGTGGACGTATTTACCGCGTATTCTGACCTGGCCGAGCTTGCCAAACGGACGGCGGCCTCCACCTTTCCGGCCCCTTCCACCCGTCCCAGCATTTCACTCAGCTTTCTGCTCAACTCCTGCTCCTCCTCGGACATTTCGCTTTTTACCGGGCCCGGCCCGTTCCGGTCCGAGGCCTCCTGACGGGACGGCTGTATTCCGGCCTCCTTTTTGCCGGTCCCGGAGACGACCATCAAAAAAATACCCAGGGCTGCGATTCCGATCAGCCATAGGTTACGCCTGTTTTGATCCTTGCCGGGAAAGTTTTTCAGCCTCCCGGCACCGAAAAGGTCCAGAATCCTTCGCAAAATTTCCACCTCCCGCGATAATCAGGATATCCCCGCTCATCTGTACACCACCTTTACCTGCTCCGGACTTAGGTTGTAAAAATTCGCCACCATGCCTGCTATACGTTCCGCCGAATCCCGTAAAATGGCCCGTCCCTCCGGTTCGTTCCCGCTGCTCTGACTACCTGCGCCGACATTTACGGGCTTAATTCCGTCATTGTCCTTTACGTCTTTTTTCTCTGTCACCGTCAAAACGACTTCCTTTATCCGGCCGAATCCGGCTTCTTCCTGATTGGACTCGACTATCACGTCAACACCGGCGATATCCACCTCCCCGTTCAGCCGGACCAGCCCCGAAATCTGACCGGATATCGCCTTCCGGTACTCATCGAGAGCCTCTTCCATCTGAACCGAAGATAATCTTTCACCCTCCTCGATGATCCCCGAAATTCTTTTTTTATCCCCGGCCTCCGCAAACAGCGGCAAATCGCCCGGAATTCCCCTCGGGAAAAGTTCCGCCGCCGCCTGAAGCACGGCCACGATGATCAGCAGCCCCATAACCATTTTGACATACTTTTTCATTTCGCCTACAGGCAAAAGCATTTCCAGGAAAACTGCCAGAATGATAATGTATATCAGATTCTGTATGAGATTGTTTATTATTGCCATATCCTGCCTCCCGGCCAGTCATTTCAGCATTACGGAGATATTTCCCACGCATACGACGATGGTAACTGTGAAGAAGAACAGCAGGCCCACAACCGCCACAGCGGCAAAGACCAAAAGCAGGTTGTTGCCCAAGTCGTTAAGACATTTCACAATTTGACCCTCTCCGACCGGCTGGACAAGAGCACCGGCCAGTTTGTAAATAAAAGCCAGGCAAGCGATTTTTACGAGCGGGACCAGCAGTATGGCCCCTATCGCCGCAATTCCGGCTATCCCCACGGCATTTTTTATCAGCAGGGACGAACTGATCACCGCTGCCAGTGCATCGGAAAATACCCTGCCAACTACGGGAACGAACGTATCGACGCTTAATTTGGCCGTCTTGAAAACAACCGAGTCTCCCACAGCCCCCGCAACTCCCTGAATGGCCAGGACCCCCAGGAAAACCGTCGAAAACATGCCCATCATCCACATGGCCGCCGTCTTCAACAGTTCCGCCAGGTTAGAAACCCTGTACCGGTCTGAAATATTCCCGACTATTCCGAGAACGGCTATAAAAAAGAACAATGGCAAAATGACGTTTTTGATCAGGGTGCCGAACACGCTCAAAGTTGCCAGGATAATCGGACTTAGAACGGCCGCTGAAGCTGCTCCCCCGACCGCAACGAGGAGCGTCAGCAGTACGGGGGTAAGAGCCTGCATGAAGGCGACAAGGGTGTCCACGACCTGCCGGCCGGCGTTGATCGAGATGGAAAAAGAACCGACGGCGATTGTTATCAGCACAAGGTAAACTACGCTGTAGGTCAGTTGCCCGGTAGTGCCTTTTTCAAACGAACAAACCAAATTTTGAAGTACAGCGCAAATAATCGCCAGAACGACCAGCTTGCCGAGCAGGTCGAAATTTGCAACAACCTCCTTGAAAACTTGATTGGCAATGTTCCTGAATATATCAGACGGCTTCCATTCAAGTTCGCCTTTCATCAGCTTGTTTACGGTTTCCTTAAAGTTCAACTGCGGAATTGACCGCTTTATTTCGCTGTCCAGCCTGTCTATATGCTCCTGAACGGCGCTCATGGCACCGGCATCAATCCCTTCGGCTCCTTGCCCGGCCGTCTGGACGGCGCCGGCGTTCAGCGGAAACAGGGCAAACACAAAGACCGCGATCAGCAAGAAAAGTCTGGGCACATCGAACACCACCGGTTAATCAGTTGCATTTAGAGGGGCAGCAGTTTTAAAAGCGACTGGAGGACGGCAACAATTATCGGTACTGCGAGAACCATTATGAGAACCTTGGCTGCGAATTCAATCTTCGCCGCAACGGCGCCCTCTCCCGTGTCGCGACAGATTTGCGCGCCGAATTCCGCAATGTATGCTATACCGACGATTTTTAAAATAGTGCCGAGATAGACCATGTTTATCCCGGCCTTGAAGGACAGTTCCCTCAGAACGTCAATGACGGCGCCGATCTTCCCCAGTACCAGCGAAAACAGAATTACTCCGGCAGCCAGGCTCAACAGCACTGCCATTTCGGGTCTGTGCACCTTCACAACGCCGACAAGCACCGCAGCGGTCAGACCTATGGCCACATACTGTAGCACTTCCATTTGCAATTCTCCTTGCAGGACCGTTTAAAAAAGCTTGAATACTGATTTAACCTGTTCGAACAGGCTGCCCAGAAGCTGAATGACCCATATGAACACTATTGCGATACCGGCAAGCGTGACTACGACACCCTGCTCGTCTTTCCCCGCATTTTTCAAGATCGTGTGCAGCACGGCCACAAGGATTCCCACACCTGCAATTTTTAAAATCAAATCAATACCGCCGACCATTGACAACCCCTCTTCCCGCTAATATAAAACGAGCACTGCCATAAGGCCGCCGAGAAACCCCAGATAACTCCAGAGCTTTACGTTGCGGGCCGCTTCTTCTTCAGCCGCGGTTATCTCCCTTCCTATCCGCTCCATGGCCAGACGAAGGTGTTTCATCTGATCTTCCCGTCCGGAAATGCCGATCGAGGAGCCGAGATCGCGGAGTATCGACAAATCCTGTGGCTTTAACGCCGTTTCCGGGTAGCAGCGTTCCATCGACTTCAACCACGCTTCAGCCGCTGTCGTACCGCGGGATTCCGAGAGCATGCCCGCCACCCCGCCGAAGAGCGGGGCGACTGTCCGGTCGCAGCGGGCAGCCACCTGCGACAGAGCTTCTTTTAAAGGAGTCGCGCCGTATCCGATTTCTGTTTCCAGCATCTGGAAAGCAGATCTCAGCGCCCTCAACTCCCCCGGACGGCGTGCATAACTGCCGGCCACGGCCATGCCCGTAAGACCGCTCGCTGCTATAACCATGACGGAACCAATGAGCTTCAACATTTTTTCATCACCAGCGACCTCATGTTTTTCCCGTCGATGACGTCCTCCAAAGTGCCGGCGCCCCTGGAACGGCCTAGAATGATAAACCGCTCGACTGTTTTTGAGCCGATAATGCCGCTCAAAACCGGTCTTTCCGCCAGTTCCTCCAGCGATGAACCGTGCGCGGAAGCCAGAATCTTCACTCCGGCGTTCAAAACTTCTTCCAGGGCCTCCGCGTCCTCAGCCTTTCCGATTTCGTCAACTGCGATCACCCGCGGGCTCATTGCCCGCAAGAGCATCATCATCCCTTCCGCTTTGGGGCATCCGTCGAGGACGTCGGTCCGCATTCCGACATCCCGCTGCGGAACTCCTTTAAAACAGCCGGCTATTTCCGAACGCTCGTCCACCAAACCCACGGACAGGCCCTGAAAGCCTGCACTTGAAATACCGTCGCTTATTTGCCTGACCATGTCCCTGAGCATGGTGGTTTTTCCGCAACGGGGCGGGGAAACTATGAGAGTGTGATAAAT
>Ga0116192_1001650_pt1 | contig 15438 bp, 14 predicted proteins | sample AD_UKC113_MetaG_FD_89876 | JGI IMG/M metagenome (GOLD analysis project Ga0116192, IMG submission 89876) | Active sludge microbial communities of municipal wastewater-treating anaerobic digesters from Hong Kong - AD_UKC113_MetaG | ecosystem: Engineered > Bioreactor > Anaerobic > Digestate... | reverse complement strand
TCGAGCTTCTCATTGATTTCCTTCTCAGCCCAGTAGTACCCATAGTTGTTCTGGACCCACTCAAAGTACGAGACAGTCACGCCCCCTGCATTGCCAAGGATGTCCGGAACGACGAACGCTCCATTCTTCTCGAGAATCTCGTCCGCGTCGGGATTGACGCCGCCGTTCGCGAGCTCGACGACGATCTTCGCCCTGACGTCCTTCGCATTCTCCTTGACAATCGCGTTCTGGAGGGCTGCAGGGATGTAGACATCCACGTCCAGAGCGCGAAGCTGCTCGTTCGAGATGTTGTCGTGTCCCTTGTACCCTCTGACCGTGCCGTTCTTGTTCTCGTACGCCTTGAGGTCGTCGGGATCGATGCCATCCGGATCGTACACGCCGCCGTTGACCATCGTGATGCCCACAACCTTCGCTCCGTCCTCGTCATGCAGGATCTTTGCAGCGTAGAAGCCCACGTTGCCAAATCCCTCGATCGCCACGGTTGCGCCTTTGAGATTGATGCCCAGCTTCTTCGCCGCGATGCGCAGGCAGTACACGCCGCCAAGGCCTGTCGCTGCAGTGCGCCCCAGGGATCCGCCAAGAATGATGGGCTTGCCAGTCATGAGCGCAGGCGTGTTGTGACCCGTCATCTTGCTGTACTCGTCGACCATCCAGGCCATGATCTGCCCGTTCGTATTCACGTCAGGAGCCGGCACATCCCGGTCAGGTCCGATGAACGTTCCCAGCGCACGCACAAATCCACGTGAAAGACGCTCAAGCTCGCCGGTGGACAACTTGGACGGATCCACCACGACTCCGCCTTTGCCGCCGCCGTACGGAAGGCCGACAACGGCGCACTTCAGCGTCATCAGCGTTGCCAGAGCCTCAACGTCCTCGAGCGTTTCGTCCTGATGGAAACGGATGCCACCTTTGGTGGGGCCAACAGCATCATTGTGCTGGCACCGATACCCCTGAAACACCTTGGTCGTTCCATCGTCCATGCGAACGGGAATCGACACGCACATTGTGCGCTGGGGGTTGCACAGAATCTCCGTGATCTCGGAGTTCTGGCCTAGTTTGGCACCTGCGATCTTGATTCTGTCCTGAGCTACCTGGAACCAGTTCTTCTCGCCTGCCATAACAGCCTCCGTGACATGTGGCGTTGGCTCTCCACAATGGCGGAGGGCCGTCCCGTTATGGGGCTTTCAAACGCCATGCTCCATTGTAGACCCACAGAAGGACATTGCAAGCGGTTGTGAAAAAAGCAACAGCTTTTCCCTACAATGCTCCGTTGACAAGCTGCAAGATGTCATCCCGATGCTCGAAGATATCCTCCTCGAACACGACCTTGGGATAGTGCCAGCCCGCGTAGAACTCTTCGTACTGTTTGTTCAGGCCTTCAAGGTAGTCACCGCTGATGTTCTCGATGCTCCGATTGCGCTTGCGTATGTTGGCAAGCAGTGTGGGCACGTCTCGACGCAGGTACACCAGCAGGTTGGGGTTCGGGAGTCTGCGCACCATCAGCTGATACAGCTTGTCGTACGTGCTCCATTCGTCCGCCGACATCAGGCCATCGCGCACGAGAGCCTTGGCGAAGATCTCGCGGTCCTCATAGATCGACCGGTCCAGGATTGCTGGAATTTCGCTCATGAGCACATGGTTGAGCAGCTGCTCGTACCTGAGGGCAAGGAAACTGATCTGGGTGGCAAATGCCCACCGTCGCATGTCCTGGTAGTAGCTTGGAAGAAACGGGTTCTCGCCAAACGCCTCAAAGTACACCGAAAAGCCGAGTTCCCGCGAGAGGATCTGCGCAAGTGAGGTCTTCCCCGCGCCTATGTTGCCTGCAATCACCAGATACATGGTTTCCCCCCAGAGGTTGTGCTGTGTACCCACACATCGTCCAAACGGCCACACTCCCTGCGCAAGCACACCGACAGAGCGTCGGACGCCACCAGCAGCCCTTCGCGCCGGCTCGGTGTCCGTCCCTCCATTTCCCCGGCACCGTCAATAGTAGCAACAATCTGCTCCCTTGCAAAAGTCGCTCGCTCCCTATACTATAGAAGTCTTTTTGAGCCACGAGGAGGAAACCTTGTACCTGAGCAAAATCTTCGCACCGCGTCTGCGGGAAGTCCCCCAGGACGCCGATACGATCAGCGGCCAGTTGATGCTTCGCGCTGGTCTGCTCCGCAAGTCTGCTTCCGGCATCTACACCTATCTGAACCTTGGCTTGCGCGTCAAACAGCGCATCGAAACAATCGTCCGAGAGGAAATGGACAGTCACGGCGCACAGGAAATCCTGATGCCACTGCTGATGCCAGCAGAGCCATGGCAGGCGACCGGACGGTGGGACCTGTATGGGGACGAAATGTTCAAGTTGACGGATAGAAAGGGGCGTCCGTTCTGCCTTGGACCTACGCATGAGGAAATGGTAACCTCGGTGGTAGGTGCCGAACGGCATTCCTACAAGGAACTGCCATTGAACCTGTACCACATTACGAACAAGTATCGTGACGAGATCCGCCCACGCTACGGCCTGATCCGCAGCCGCGAGTTCGTGATGATGGATGCCTACAGCTTTGACCGTGATGAGGGCGCCGTTGAATCAAGCTACACACTCATGGTCGAAGCGTACAACAACATTTTCCACCGTGTCGGCCTCACGTTCAGGCCAATTCAGGCAGACTCTGGGGCCATCGGAGGTTCATCATCACACGAGTTCACCGTCCTCGCCGAGAACGGCGAGTGCACCTACGCGGCATGTGATGCCTGCGGATACGCAGCCAACCTTGAGATCGCCAAGGCAGTACCGTCGGGCCCCCGTCCTTCGGTCACAGAGACCGTTCCTGTCATGGAACTGGTCGCGACTCCCGGTGTCCACTCCATACAGGAGGTGACCGACTTCTTCGGCGCCCAGCCCGGCACAACACTGAAGTCCATTCTCTATATCGTCGACGACAAGCCAGTGCTTGCGGTCGTAAGCGGTGATGACGACGTCAACGAAACAAAACTCCTCAAGGTCGTTCACGGGCGTGAGGACCGCCTTGCCACGGACGATGAGCTTATGACGACGCTCGGCGTGCATGCAGGATCAGTCGGTCCGGCAGACGTGCGGGTTCCCGTAGTTGTCGATGAGTCGGTCCAGCAGGAAGCGGCCTATATCGCTGGAGCCGGAAGAGATGGATTCCATGTTCGGGGTCTTGTCCCCGCGCGGGACCTCAAAGCCGCACTCGTTGCGGACATCAGGACCGTCCGAGCAGGCGACTGCTGCCCTGTCTGTGGCAAGCCGCTGCACACGGCGACCGGGATTGAAGTCGGCCATACGTTCAAGCTGGGCACAAAGTACAGCGTACCGCTCCACGCAAACTTCGTGGATGAGGACGGCAGCGAGAAGCCATACGTCATGGGGTGCTACGGCATCGGCATTGGACGGACAATGGCAGCCGTCATCGAACAGCACCACGATGAGAAGGGCATTATCTGGCCTGTGGCAGTGGCGCCCTACGAGGTCATTGTGATTCCACTGAACAAGGGGGACGACGCCGTCTGGCATGCGGCTCTCGACCTCCATGATGCCCTGGAGAAGGCAGGCGTCAGCACTGTCATCGATGATCGTGAGGAGTCTGCGGGCGTCAAGTTCAACGACGCGGACCTCCTGGGCTTCCCGGTCCAGGTCGTCGTAGGAAACTCATTCCTGAAGACGGGCAACTTCGAGGTGACGCTTCGCAGCAGGAAGGCCGACAAGAACAGCGTACCAGCGTCCCAGGCGCCGGCATTCATCGAGGAACTCGTTCGGACCAGCGCCTGATGTGCAGAATTGACACGTGTATCCTAACCGCTAGAATAGCACCACACCTTTGACTCAAGGAGGAACAATGAAAGCGACCATTGATCAGGAGGCCTGCATCGGTTGTGGAGCCTGTGTTGCTTTGTGCGACGCGATATTCCGGCTCAACGACGAACTTGGCAAGGCCGAAGTTATCGAGGGAGCGGACTGCGGTGCCGCCGGATGCTGCCAGGAGGCGGCTGAGTCGTGCCCCGTGGGAGCAATCACCGTTCAGGAATAGCTGAGGCAAGTCCTCATATCACGAGTGAACCCCCCTGCACGCTTCGTGCAGGGGGGTTCACTGTTCGTGCTATCGGCAGTTGAGCGGCCTACGCTTCGTACCGCCCGAGGACCAGACACACATTGTGACCACCGAAGCCAAACGACTCCTTCAGGATGTGGCGCACATGTGCAGCCCTCGCGATGTTGGGTACATAGTCCAGAGGACACTCCGGGTCCGGGGTGGTGTAGTTGATCGTAGGATAGATCATGTCATTCTTGAGTGTCAACATGCAGGCAATCGCTTCTACGGCGCCAGCCGCACCCAGCAGGTGTCCGATCATGGACTTGGTCGAGCTGACTGGCACGCTCCCCGCACGCTCCCCGAACAGTTTCTGAAGGGCCAACGATTCCGTCTTGTCGTTGGCGGGTGTCGATGTACCATGCGCGTTGACATAGTCGATGTCGGCGGTCGTCAATCCTGCACGCCCAATCGCCATCCGCATGGCACGCACTATCTGAGTCGCCTCCGGATCGGGCAGAGTGATGTGATACGCATCAGAAGTGACCGCCTGTGCGAGAACCTCTCCATAGATGCGTGCCCCCCTGGCCAGCGCGTGGTCAAGACTCTCCAGGATGAGGACCCCGGCGCCTTCGCCGAGGACGAACCCGTCGCGCTCCTTGTCAAACGGGCGCGACGCGTGAGCCGGGTCGTCGTTGCGTGTCGACAGTGCGCGCATGTTGGAAAATCCACCAACCGCACTCATGGTGACCGCAGCATCCGCCGCGCCCGCGACAATGACGTCCGCATCGCCACGCCGGATGGCCTCGAAAGCCTCACCCAGCATCTGCGTTCCGCTCGAACAGGCGCTGACGACGGAATTGGTTCCCCCGTACAGGCGGAACCGCATGGCTATCGTGGCAGGAATGGAATCGATGATGACCTTTGGGATAAAGAAGGGCGAAACCCGTGAGGGACCCTTCGCTCCCAGCTGAAGAACCTCGGACTCGAAGGTGCTGTCGCCGCCGATGCCGCTGGTCACATAGACGCCAATGCGGTCACGGTCCTCGGCCTCGAGGTTGAGGCCTGCGTCGAGAATGGCCTCCTGCGCCGCAGCAAGAGCCAACTGCTGAACACGGTCTGTGCGCGCGACCTCGCGCTTCTCGAAGTACTGCTCCGGGTCAAATCCCTTGACCTCGGCCGCGATGCGACAGCTGCTGTCCGAGGGATCGAACCGCGTGATTGGTCCGACTCCTGAAACGCCTGCGGCCAGCGCCGCCTCAAATGCCGGCACGCTGTTCCCGACTGGTGATATCACCCCGAGTCCGGAAACGACGACGCGGGTCTGCCCCATGTCGCTCCTTCCTTCTCCGCCAGGTCTCTAGGACATGTGGGACATCACGTAGTCAACCGTCTGTCCCACGGATGCGATTTTTTCGATGTCCTCATCTGGAATGGACGTGCCAAACGCGTCTTCCAGCGCCATGGTGATGTCAACCAGTGCAAGCGAGTCGGCGCCGAGGTCCTTCACGTACTGGGCATCATCGGTGATGCGTGCCTCATCCACGCCCAGCTTCTCTTTGGCAATCTCGATGACCTTTGCGCGAACTTCATCCTTCGTCATTTCATACCTCCCAACAGAATGGTTCCAGGCGACTCAGCACGACATGCCGCCGTCGACTGCGAGAACCTGGCCTGTAATATACGATGCTTCGTCGCTGACGAAAAACGCGACGGCCCTGGCAATATCCTCGGGCATCCCGCTCCGGTGCAGCGGAATGCTGGCAAGATACGCGGATATGACGTTACTGTCAAGCGACATTGTCATGTCCGTCTCCACAAAACCGGGCGCTATAACGTTGACAGTAACGCCCCTGGGCCCGAGTTCCTTTGCAGCCGTCCGCGCCAGCGCTATAGTGCCCGCCTTGCTCGCGGCGTAGTTAGCCTGGCCCACATTGCCAGCAAGCGCCACGACAGACGAAATGAGCACGATGCGTCCGCCCCGCTGCCGCATCATCTGGCGGCCCGCAGCACGAGTTACATTAAACGCCCCCGTCAGGTTGGTGCGCAGAACCTCCGCCCACTTCTCATCGGACATGCGCACCAGGAGAGCATCCCTCGTTATCCCTGCATTGCTCACCAGGATGTCCAGCGACCCTGTAAGCTTGATACCGGCGTCCACCAGCGCGTCGGCCTGGGCGGGGTCGCCCACGTCTGCCTGAACCACGACGCACCTCTGCCCGAGTTCAGCGATCCGCAAGCTGACCTCTTCCGCTGCCTGACGGTTGGCATGGTAGTCGATGACCACATTGGCGCCACGCGCAGCGAGTTCGAGCGCGATACCTCTGCCGATGCCTCGCGAGCCGCCCGTCACCACAGCCGTCTTTCCCTGCAGCGTTACTGCCACTTCATCTCCTCGACTGCTTCCAGGGCTGCCCCTGGAATCGTCTTCTTCGCCAAAGCAGTGAGCACATTCTTTGGACCGACTTCAACACAGCGGTCCACACCCTGTTCCTTCAGCACCTCCATCGTGCGCACCCACTGGACCGGGTTCTTGAACTGGGCCACCAGGCACGAGCGAATGGTCCCGGGGTCACCCTCAATAGCTGCGGCCACGTTGTTGACGACAGGAATACGCGGTCGTGCAAGCGTGACCTGGTTGAGAACACCCTCGAACTCTCTCGCTCCGGGCGCCATGATGGAGGAGTGAAACGGTGCCCCGACCTTGAGCGGAATGGCGCGACCCCGGCCAAGAGCCTTCACTGACTGCACCACCCTCAGAACAGCCGCCGTCTCCCCGGATACGACTGTCTGGTCCACTGCGTTGTAGTTGGCGGGTTCGACAATTCCTGCCGTGCGCCCATCGGCGAGCACCGCTGCAAGGTCATCGCCACTCAGTCCGATGACTGCCGCCATGCTTCCGGGACTCCTGGAAACCGCTTCCGCCATAAGAGCACCACGCTGCTGCACGAGTCGAACGCCGTCCTCAAAGGAGAAGACGCCCGCATAACACAATGCACTGAATTCACCCAGGCTGTGTCCTGCGGCAATGTCCGCCGCGATGCCCCTTCTTGACAACGCCTGGGCCCACGCCATCTCCGTGACAAACAGTGCAGGCTGTGTGTTTTCCGTCCGCATGAGCGTCGCTTCATCGCCCGATTCAATCAAGTCCCACAAGTCGAAACCCAAGACCGAGCTCGCCTCGGCAAACAACTGGCGGGACACCTCGGGATCCGGGACACGACGTGCCATCCCAACGTACTGGGATCCCTGTCCAGGAAACAGAAATGCTGTCATGGCAACCTCCCTCGCAACGATTTCATCGTGCTACAGCCCCGGTCGCGTCCGCACTTCCACGTTGAGGACCTCCAGGGTGCTGTCACCGCCCTCAACAGAAGGAGACGGCCTGCATGTGCCAGCCATTCCACGCCGCGGCACTGCTCACCGTCTCCTTTGCCACATGGTGCGTTCGTCCTGTGAGACGCCCTATCTGGTCCTGGTAGTTTCTCAGGCCTCCGGTGCTTCGGGTGTACTTGCAGTCCCAGCCTGCTCCGAACCAGCGTCAGGGGCGGCTTCCGTGGGCTCGTCTTCTGTCTCTTGACCTGCCACCCCAGCCTCGCTGAACGCGCCAGACTCCTCGCCCGCGGGCCTGTCGCCAGCGGTTTCCTCGCTGGCGGTTTCCGGCGCCACCTCTCCGGCTTCGCGGTCAAGAACGCCGTCATTGCCATCGACACCCTTCATGCTCAGCTTGACCTTGCGCTCCTCCTTGAGCACTTCGAGAACCCTGACCTTGATGACGTCTCCCACCTTCAACACATCCTCGACCTTCCGGATCTTGTCATTGGAAATCTGGGAGATGTGAAGGAGCCCGGTCACTCCCTCGGACAGTTCAATGATGGCCCCAAACGTGAGGATGCGAATGACAGTCCCCTCGACAATCCTGCCGACCGGATAGTCCTCTTCGATGGTTTCCCAGGGATGAGGCTTGGTCTGCTTGATGCTCAGGGACACCTTGCCGGTCTCCGGATCAACCTTCAGAACCTTGACCTTGACCTTGTCCTTCTTCTGAACGATTTCCTCGACTGGGCGCCGCCTGCCGTATGTCAGCTCCGACAGGTGCACCAGGCCTTCGACGCCGTACCCGATGTCCACAAAGGCCCCGAACTCTGCAAGACCATTGACCGTTCCCTCGTAGATGTCGCCAGCCTTGATCTTGCTGAAAAACTCCTTCTTCTGCTTCTGCCGGATGACCTGCATGGCTGCACGGTGGGAAGCGATGATCCGACGGAGTTTCTTGTCGAACTCGGTGATCTTGACGGGGATTTCCTGCCCGACCAGCGACGCAATGTTGTTGCGGTAGTCGCTGGCTACCTGCGACTGTGGCAGAAAACACGGTACGCCGATGTCAACAAGCAGGCCACCCTTGATCGCCTTCGTGACCTTGGCCGTCACGATGGTCTGGTCCTCGAAGTACTTCTCCACATCGGCCCAGATCTCTTCCTGGTCGGCTTTCAGCTTCGAGAGCACGGCAGTGCCCTGCTCGTCCTCTTCTTTGATGACGGAAACCTTCATGGTTTCACCGACGTGCGCCATCTGATCAACAGAGACATCCGTCCGCGTGGTCAGGCGGTTCAGCGGAATGTAGTAGTCCCCCTTGCCGCCAGCGTTCACCATGACGCCATCACGTTCCAGCTTCACGACAGACACGTCAATAACGTCACCGCGCCGCAACAGGCGTGGGGCGTAACCAGCTTTGGGGGACTGGTCCGGGGGCAGCGCGGCCTCGAGCTCTGACGTGCCGCTCACCTCCGCTGCCGCTGCAGCGGTTGCCCCCGTCTCCGGCGTCTCAGCACTGGCTGGTTGTTCTATGGTTTTCTCTGGTTCCGGTGCATCCTCCCCTGCAGATTCGCTGACCTGCTGCCTCGGGGGAAGGATCGGCTGCGCGATCGCGTCAAGAAGCGCGCGCGCATCGTCAAGCCCGTCGTTTTCAACCTTGCTGTCCGTTCCAACGTAGTTGTCTTTGTCCACCATGATGACCCCTCGCAATTAAGGATGACTATGACTCAGTCCTTAAGTATACGAACACCAGGAACAGTTGTCAACCACGACAAACGCCGGCGTATGCTGCCTGTACCGGCAGTTGCAGCCTGTGCCGAAGGATTCGTGTCGACCGTCCGTCGCCGCATCGGCCATCTCACGCAGGGCAGCGCCTGCGGATTGGTCGCTCCGGTTCCTGCGTGCCCAGCCGAGGGGGCACCACCTACACCTGGACGTCTGTCCTTTTCTCGAGGGCCTGGGTCAGGGTGAAGATGTCGGCGAACTCAAGGTCGCTGCCCTTTGGAATGCCCGTGGCAATACGGGTGATGCGCACCTGGGGCAGCCCGGACAGCAGCTTCGCGATGTACATTGCTGTGATGTCGCCATTGAAATTCGGATTCGTGGCAATGATCACCTCACCAACGTCGTCTCTGAAAATCCGTTCGGCGAGGCGGTCCAGCTGTAACTCGGCAGGGCCAACGCGCGAAATTGGGTCAATCCTGCCGTGCAGCACATGGTAGAGGCCTCTGTAAGCCCCGGTTTTCTCGATGGCAGCAAGATCTCGTATCTCCTCCACAACGCACAGGAGCTTCGTGTCACGGGACGTGTCCCGGCACACTTCGCACAGGTCGCCCTGCGCGAAATTGCCGCACTTGCGGCAGAATGTTATCTCACGCTTCGCAGCAACAAGAGAGTCGGCAAGTGCCTGCACCTGGTCATCTGGCTGGTCCAGCAGGTAGAACACCAGCCGGTCGGCAGCCTTGGGTCCGATGCCGGGAAGGCTTGCCAGCTGTGCGGACAGTTCGGCAAACCGTCTGGGTAGAAACACTGGCTACCCGAGCCCCGGGATATGCGGCATGCCAGCGGTGACCTTCTTCATGACTTCGTCAGCCTGGCGGTCGGCATCGGCCTGAGCCTCGCGCACAGCCGCCAGCACCAGGTCAGCGGTCATCTCTGTATCGGAGCAATCGAAACCCTCCTGGATACTCAGTCCGATGAGGTCCTTCTTCCCATTGACAACCGCCGTGACTGCTCCTCCCCCTGAAGAAGCAGATATCCTCATATCCAGCAGCTCCTGTTCCGCCCGGGCCGCATCCTCCTGCATCTTCTGAGCCTGTTTCATAAGGTTGTTGACATTGTACATGGCCGTTCCTCCCTCTCTACGGGTCAAACAGGGACTCCGTCGCGTCAAACGTCTTCTTCAGCAGCTGCAGCTTCTCATCCGGCGGAGCTGGTTCGGGTTTGTCCTGACTCTCCTCCCCAGAATCCTCCTCCGCAAGGACCACACGCTCCACACCGTACACAGCATGAGCCGCAGGCGCCAGGACCTCGGCCTGTTTCTGCTCAAGGGCGGCGCGGAAGAGGCGAGCCTTGGGCCCCAGCACGATACGCAGTATCCCTTGGTCTACCCCGACCTTCCGGACGTCGAGAGCCTGCAGCATCACGCCAATCGGCCTGCTAGCCTCGGAAACGACCGCCTTGTAGCGATCCCACCGTTGAATGTCGGCATCCTCCCCGGACACCGGAGCTGCCGACTCGGCAACTGGTTCCGGTTCAGCCTCCGAGCCAGTGGGAGACTCCGCATGGACTGCCGCCGGTTCACTTCTGTGGACGTCGCGAGAAACGAACTGAACCGGCTCAACCTTCCGTTCCTCACGCATCCGCGTAGTCGACGTGGCAAGCCCAAGGGCCATGGCGAGCAGTGACGCCTGAACCAGGGGGTACGGGTCCGAAAGATAGGTCGACTGCTCCTGCAGACGCGCCAGGCTCTCGGCAAGGTCAACCAGTGCGCCATCTGAAAACCGCCCCAATCGCGCACGAACTTCCTCGTCGCCGGATCCGGCCGTCACGTGAGCCAGAATGTAGGAACTGATCAGCGCTATGGACCGCTCAAGCAGGTCGGCCGGTTCGATGCCGCTCCGCTCCAGATCGTCCAACACAGAGCCTGCAGCCTTGACGTCATGTGACAGGAGCGCCTCGACAAGGAGCAGAAGCATCGTCTCCGTCGGAAGGCCAAGGAGGTCGAGCACGGTTTCCGCCGTTACCGGATCAGGACCGAACACAGAGAACTGGTCGACGAGCCCGATCGCACCACGCATGGACCCGCTGCTGAGAGCAACGATTTGCTTCAGCGCGTCATCCGTGACGTTGGGCGCCTCAGTGTCCCTGATGGTCTTCAGGTAGCTGAGCATGGCCACATCAGAGATGCGCTTGAAATCGAACCGCTGGCAGCGCGATATGATAGTTTCTGGCAGTTTCTGGGGCTCCGTTGTCGCCAGGATGAAGACAACATAGTCCGGCGGTTCTTCGAGTGTCTTGAGCAGGGCATTGAAGGCCTCGCGAGTCAGCATATGCGCCTCATCGAAGATGAAGATCTTGTAGCGGCTGCGCGCCGGAACAAACCTCGTCGACTCGCGCAGGTCCCGAATCTCATCGATGCGGCGATTGCTTGCAGCGTCGATCTCTATGACATCAATATCGGTCCCCGCCGTTATGGCCTTGCAGTGCTCACAATCCATGCACGGCCGGCTTGTCGGACCTTGCGAGCAGTTCAGCGCCTTCGCGAAAATGCGTGCAACGGTTGTCTTGCCCGTTCCCTTCGGGCCTGCAAACAGGTAGGCATGGGAGATGCGCGCGTGGTCAACGGACCCCTGCAGAATGCGCACGATCGTCTCTTGGCCGATGACGTCCACGAACGTAGTGGGGCGGTACTTGCGATACAGTGAAACATACGACTCAGCTGGACTCATATCATGCTCAGTATATTGTCAGCAACCACCATTGCAAGCAAGGAACCTGGCGGGATTCACTGAGGGACGGTCCCGAGGGCGTATACTGTTAAGGTGAAACGAGTGCTGCGAACCACAGCCATACTCTTGTGCTGTGCCCTCCTGCTGCTGGCCGCAGGGTTTGTATTTATCGGCTGCTACGGTCGCATCCAGCAACAGCAGGATGCCGACATCATCTGTGTCTTTGGCGCAGCCGTCTGGGGGACGTCGCCGTCCCCCGAGCTGGAGGCACGAGTGACTTGGGCCTGCCGCCTGTACCTGGAGGGGCGGGCCCCGTTCATCTTTCTCTCCGGGGGTCCGACAGGGGGCACCCTCACCGAACCTGACGTCATGGCAAACGTGGCGCTTGGCCTGGGCGTTCCCCGCAGTGCCCTTGTCCTGGACGCCAGAGGCACCAGCACAGCAAGCACGCTGGACAATCTGAGACACTTCATGACCAACAACGGCATGACCTCATGCCTCATGGTGTCGTCCCCATTTCATATGGCGCGCATCATGACTCTCGCTGCGCTCAAGGGCCTCCACCCTGTCACATGCCCTCCTGCAACATCGCCCGTCTCAGCCAATCTTGCCTTGCAGGCGCGCGCCATTGCAAGAGAAGAACTTGCTCTCATCAAGGACCTTGCCGTACTGGTGTTCTCCCCATAGCGCGGGAGGGCCGCCCTCGCCAGTGGACGATGCGAAGTGAACCCGGCCGCAGGAGACCGACCGGTTCTCCTGGCCAGCCCCATATGGCGAGACGCCCCCGGCGGTACAGAGGCTCTACCGCCCGCAACCGGATCTTGACCTCCATCAGGCGTGCCACCTCGTCGACAGCAGCCTGGGGCAGCTGGGGGGCGCCGGATAGAATGACATCAAGCAGCGCCTCAATGCCGACAACCGCCACTCCGCCGACTGTGCCATGTGCCCGGACTTTGGCGCGAGCAAACACCACCACAGGCACGACGTGCGGCACCCCGGGGAGCGGCCCTGTCAGGCTGGCGACATAGCGGGCCTCGAGCCGTGACTGTCGGATCGGGTCGTGCGCCAGAAGTTCTCCGTTCCGGATAATGTGACCCTCGCGGACACCGATGGTACCGCTGTAGTTCTTGGTTTCAATGCTGAACACGCCTGTAGGGCCTACCACGACATGGTCGACGTCCCCGGACGGGAACCGGATACCATTGAATACGTGGAATCCCGAGGGAAGACACGACAGCACTTGTCCAACACCCCTCTCACCCACGGCGCCGCCGTAGTACTGGCCCGCAGCAGCCTCGAGAAGGAAGACGTCATGTATGCACTGATAGCCAAGCAACACTGCAAGGCAAACGACGGAGACGCGCACGGGCTGGGTGAGCGATGAGCCTGCTCTGAAGAGGAAGTATGTCAGCACCCCCATCGAGAGCATGGGAACGATGGCCTGAGACATCAGCTGGTCGCCCTTGAAACAGGTTGCAGCACCTGCACTGCCATGAATTTCAGCCATCGATCCATCCACCGCGCCGTACCATGGTCTCCCCAATTCAGACAACGCTACCTTGGTATTCTAGATAAAACAGGCCGTCTGTCACCCTCGTCGCTGCCCACGTTCGGTACACCAGGCCTCGTCAGAGTGCTCCACAAACCGCCGTTTCATTTTCGTTTCCAAAACGTATACTAGCCTCATGCCCATCTGGAGGAACCGCATGCTCAAGTCCGTCAAGGGAACAAGCGACATCATGTCGCCTGACATACTGCTCTGGCAGAAGGTCGAGGCTGGCATGGCTGTCGTCGCGAAGGCGTATGGTTATGAGGAAATCCGCACGCCCACCATCGAGATGGAGGAGCTCTTCCTGACATCGGTAGGGGCAGGCACCGATATCGTCGAGAAAGAGATGTACGCATTCCCCGACAAGAAGGGTAGGCGCCTCGTGCTGCGTCCAGAGGGAACTGCTGCTGTCTGTCGTTCGTATGTCGAGCACCAGATGAACCTCCAGCCCTCTCCCGCAAAGTTCTACTATGCGGGTTCCTTCTTCCGCTACGAGCAGCCCCAGAGCGGGCGCAAGCGTGAGTTTCACAGCTTCGGTGTCGAGGCACTCGGAGAACAGTCGCCCGTGCAGGACGCCGAGGTCATTGATATGGTCGTCACGATGCTCGGCAGGCTTGGGCTGACGAATCTCTCGGTCGACATCAACAGCATCGGGGACGACGCCTGCCGACCCGTGTACAAGGAGTCGCTCAGAGCAGCGCTGGCCAGGCACGAGGACGAGCTTTGCGAGGACTGCAGGAGACGCATGCGCGACAATCCGCTCCGGGTGCTGGACTGCAAGAAGGAAGACCCCGCGTTGCTGGACTCCCTGCCAAAGTCGGCCGACTTTCTCTGTGAGGAGTGCTCGGATCACTTCCAGCGACTGCTGTCATACCTGAGCCAGCTGAAGATCCCCTACCGTGTCAACCACCGACTCGTGCGGGGCTTGGACTACTACACGCGAACCGTGTTTGAGGTGGTGTCAGAAGACCTCGGGTCCCAGAACGCCCTGCTGGGTGGCGGCAGGTATGACTACCTGGTCCACCAGCTCGGTGGCCCACAGACACCCGCCGTAGGTTGGGGACTCGGTCTGGAGCGCCTTACATCGGTCCTAGCCACCCGCTACCCGGACCTCGTGGCATCCCTGGCGATACCTCGCGCCTACATCGTCCATTCAGCGGCAGCCGTCGCAGAGGCATTCGAGCTGCGCCACACCCTTGCTGGCAACGGGTGGGCACTGGACATAGATGCACGAGGCGACGGGTTCGCAAAGCAACTGGCCAGGGCGTCAAGAAGAGGGTCGCGCCTTGCTCTCATTCTGGGCGACGACGAGCTTGCTGCCGGAACCTGCACCATCAAGGTACTGGCCTCGGGCACTCAACGAACCATACCTGGTTCTGATGTCGCATCCGCGCTACAGGAACTTGCCTCGAACAAGGATACTGCAAACCATGCGGACAGGTAGGACAACGCTTTGGATTTCGGGCACTTTCACATATAATATCGGTGTGCCACCCTGCGATGCCCGTGAACCACTTGACGGGTTTGAGCCAACACAAATCACTCGGAAGCAGATGCCCTGTGGATACGAGCACTTCGCAGTGTTCTTGAAACAGGGAACTTTATGCTCCCACCTGCTTAGGCAGGTTCAAAACTTACGTCAAGGCACGACCTTGTGGGGTGGCTCTTGAATCTATCAGTGAGGGCAGAGTCCTGATGCAGACCGACGAGGGTATCGTTGTCGCCCGCGATAGCGACATGGTGACGGTTGAGTTGCAGCCAAGGGAGGGGTGTGTGTCCTGTTCCCTGGCTCAATTCTGCTCAGGTAGCAAGGGAAGTGTTGCCTCGCTCCGCGCGACAGCTGGGGCGGACATACGCCGCGGTGACATCGTGGAAGTCGCACTCGACGACTCTGTTGTCCTCAAGGCCTCGCTCGTCATGTATGGCATCCCCCTGGTCGCTTTCCTTGCGGGCGTGCTCATAGGGTACGGGCTGAGCTTCCTCATGCGGCCAGGTACAGCCATGGCCATCCTGCTTCCTGTCATGGGAGGATTTCTTGTGCTTATTCCCGGCATCCTCGGTTCGCACAGGATGGCTTCGC
>Ga0116192_1001649_pt1 | contig 15439 bp, 13 predicted proteins | sample AD_UKC113_MetaG_FD_89876 | JGI IMG/M metagenome (GOLD analysis project Ga0116192, IMG submission 89876) | Active sludge microbial communities of municipal wastewater-treating anaerobic digesters from Hong Kong - AD_UKC113_MetaG | ecosystem: Engineered > Bioreactor > Anaerobic > Digestate... | reverse complement strand
TAATTCGCTCAAAGGCCCGGGAACCCCAGTTCAGGACAAGATTGACCAGAATCCAGGCAAAGAGTCCCAGCCCAGCGGCATAGATGACGCACCACCAGCCAGGGCCGTCGCCCACATTAGCGCCCGAGTAGATGATGGTCAGGCCTAAAAAAGCGCCGGTTATGGCTATCAGGGCAGCCGTGTTTCTGTTGCCCAGAACATCGTCTATCCAGGAGAGATCGAAGAATATAAAAACCAATAATAAGTTTACAAAGACCCATGACAGGCCCAGGAATATGTAAAAGAGGATGTAGTAAGGATCGTTGACCACATCGAAGGAGGCCAGGACTTTCAGCGTGTAAAGGATGATGGCAAAGGCGGCAGCAGGTAATAACGCCAAGGTCAGTTTGATGCCATTGTCCTTCTCGGAAAGCCAGGTAAAGATGATCCTTTTATACCATAGATAGATAAGACGACAAGCACAATAAATGCTAGCCATGAAAACTAAAACTTCCAAATTATCCATATGCCCTCTGAATATCAAAATTAATAGTGTTAATGGTTTCCAGCCAAGTCCATACTCATCATATAACTGAGACGCCCTTGTTGACAAGAGGCAAAAGAGGATGAAAAAGTCTCTGCAAATCACGCAGAGACTTTACTTTCATTACTGTAGGGCTTTATGATGACGGTTTATTCATTGGGGGTCTGGGAAGGCGCATCGGATGAGGCGGCAGTCTGTACTTGACTCATGCTCAGTCTTAAGAAGGCATCCATGTCCTTGCGATAGCATTTCATCAGCTCATCACTATAGCCCAGAACGATGTGGGGGTTATTCTCAGCGTAAAGCTGAAGAACAACGGTTACGCCTTCTTCGGTGCGCATATCCACTGTATAGGTCTTTTTGTTCCGTGTATTCAGAATCAGTGATTTTGTCACATGGGTCTTAATGCCGTTGGTGCGGTGGGTGGTCCTACGCAGATAAGCCCAAATAATATCATCATTCTTAACGATAGCGCATTTAGGTCCCTTAAAGTAGAAGGTGAATTTTCTGCCCACCCTCACTGATTCAATGGCCTCAGACCGTTCGAAATCAGCTTCAACATCTTCCTGGCTAAGGCTATCCTGATTCTTTTTAATAAAGGATTTTATTGAAGCAAGATAGCCCTTTGAGAATCCCTTGATGAGAATGAATACAAGGTAGATTAATAATAAGCCGGCAGCAAAAATGGCCATGTAGAGCATTGATTCTTCTAATGAACCCACATAATCGGGATCCAGGACATAACCTAAAGCGAAGGTGTTTATATCTTCCTCATAGAATCCATTTTCTTCAAACCATTCGTAATAAAAATCGGAGATCTTTCCGTCCATCTTTCTGATGGAGCCCTTAACATGCATGCTGGTGGTCAGTTCGCTTCTTTCGTCTATTATGTACTCATAGGTCTCATCACAGATCTGGTCGGCCTTGTAAAAGTTCTTGGAATCGACCTCTAGGGCAATATAGGAATAGTCATTGATAGGAATGATATAGTAGGCTTTCTCTTGAGTTTTCTTGCCCGAGTCATTTTTCTGGGTGTATGAAGCAAATTTATCCAGAATGGCATAAACATCTGCCTCAACATAGGCGCCCAGCAACTCGTTGGCCGACAGAGAATAGAGATCCTCAGGTCCCTGAACCAATTTCAAAAAAGAAGCACTTGACACAATAAGCAAAACAACAAGGATGACACCGGCAATAGCTGCTCTTTTCAGGACCTTTTTCATCGCGAATTTTTGCAGTTGTTCAAACATTTGAATGCTCCTTTCAAAACCTATGAGTTGGTTCTCATAATATAAAAAAGATAAACGCAATATTTATTACAGTATAACAATTTTTAAGCATTTGCAATTTAAATTTTCAAATTTGTTGATTGCTATGAGGCGCTGGGGAAGGGAATAAAAAAAGGAGGCTGTGAAGCCCCAGTCTAAAGAAGGTTGTTTGTTATAACGAATATCCCAGGAAAACGGAAGGGGATTAAGCCATCCTATGCCGGGAATGCCAGCTTTTCGTAATGCTTATACAAGGCATGGAACTGACCGCTATAGCCCTTGTTCCAGGGCTTTTTCTTGCCGCAGAAGTGCAAGAATACGGTTTTTCTCAGAATATAGTCCATATCGCAGATATTGTTGGTCATTATTTTGTAATACTTATAGTACCGAACATCATAGTTGTACAGCTTCTCATCCACACATTTTATCTGTTTGGCATAGAGGGCATTAATGATGTCCTGATCGGGCATGATGAGCTTTGTACGGTTCTTTTCGACAAAACGGTAAATGGCTTCCTCCTTGATAAGCTTTCGCTGAAGATCCAGGTTCATAAGCAATACCCCTGAATTGAAGTATGCGCTGATTTCATAGGGGTACAGACGGATACGGTTTATTTCGGTGACCGCCAGAACATCGTGATAAGCAGCGGCATAGAGGTAGCCGTCCAACGGGGTGTTGTAGAATTCGGCAACCGGGTTAATGACCAGGATATCGGGATCCAGATAGAGGATGCGATCCAATTCCCGGGGCAAAAACTTGTAAGCCAGAAGCCTGTAGTACATTTCCTTGGTATAGTGCAGCACCACGGGGGCATTCTGAAAGTACTTATCCTCGATTTTGACCTCAAAGAGCTTCCCGCAAAAGCTGGAGATATACGCGTCAATAAGGGCCACCTCATCCTCCTTGAGGGAGGAGTGCATAAGGTAGATATGGAAGATTTCCCCCGGATTATTGACAAACAGCGATGTCAGCATGACTTTTAATGGCTTTATATAGTTGGAGTTCAAAGTCACGAGCACATTCATTGATGGATCACCTTTGATGGACTAGTGGTTTATCATATTCATGTTTGCACTTCACATGCCGTCTTCATTTAAATTTCTTCAGTTTAGCGGCTGTGTACCGGATTTATTCTACAGGGGAATTGTAAACTGATTTTAAACTGATGGTTGGATGAAAAAGGGGGTGTGGTGTAATCTAGGCTGGATATCAAAAGCCAAAAGACCCGAAACAAAGGAAAAGCGTATAGCACAAATGGTTGCTGAATTACGGAGTGGAGATAAATACATGGGCATGAACTACCGGGCAAATTAGGTTAGTACCAATGCTGCTTTAACGGTTTAGAGCCGTTAGAATTCTGTAAACGCAGTATTGACAAATGGCTAAATTTGATGCATATTTAAAATCGACCGACAGTCGGTCTAATAACTTGGCAGTGGAAGATATATTCACGAAGGCAGGGGGCAGCATGGAGAAAAGAAATCATTCTTTCGGTAAATTTTTGATGCTGTGGTTAGGTCAATTCATATCCAGTATAGGCAGTGGGCTGACGGCTTTTGCATTGGGCGTCTATATATTCCAGACCACGGGCAGTGCGGCAGCAGTATCCCTGACCACCCTCTTTGCCTTTTTTCCCACCATACTGCTGAATCCTGCGGGAGGCGTTCTGGCCGACAGATTTGATCGAAGGCTCATGATGATTTGCGGGGACTTATTCTCTGCCATAGGATTATTCTATATGCTTGTTTGCTTCAGGTCAGGGAGTCTTGGCCCTGCACAGGTCTATATCGGGGTAGCCATCAGCGCCATCTTTGTGGCTCTTTTGGAACCGGCATATAAAGCCACCATTACAGACCTGCTTGACAAGGATGATTTTTCCAAAGCCAGCGGTATGATGCAACTGGCGGCTTCAGCCAAGTATCTCATATCCCCATGGCTGGGCGGACTGCTGTTGATGCGCGTGAGCTTTGATATTATTCTGATTATTGATATTTCAACCCTGGCCCTGACTGTGATCATTGCTGCAATGGTCAGAAAGAGTCTGCCTGTAAAAAAGGAACGGAGAGAACAGCTTCAGTTTTTCAGGGACATGAAGGAGGGCTGGAAGGCTGTAGCCGGAAAGGATGGCGTTTTGGCCCTGGTGGTTCTTATTTCGGCAGCCACCTTCTTTTTAGGTTTCCTGCAGACTTTGCTTTCTCCCATGATACTTTCCTTTTCTACCTCCGATGTACTGGGCAGGGTTGAAACCATCAGTGCGGCCGGCCTGCTGCTGGGCAGCTTCATCATGGGGATTAAGCCTATAAAGCGGTATGTGAAAACCCTGTCGGCGGGCTTTGTGCTTGCTGGCCTGTTCATTGCCTTACTCGGCGCATCAACTAGGCTCATGCTTATAACCTCTGCAGGGTTTCTGTTCTTTTGCACGCTGCCGTTCATCAATACCAGCGCCGATGTGATGATAAGATGCAGTATCCCGGATGAACTGCAGGGCAGAGCCTGGGGCCTCATCGGCATCCTGACACAGATGGGATACATTTTGGCCTATGCCTGTGCCGGGTTGCTGGCCGATTACGTCTTCAACCCCATGCTGGAAGAGGGCGGGATACTGTCGGGCAGCGTGGGCAAGATCATTGGTGTGGGACCGGGCCGGGGGATTGGCTTCATGCTGATGCTCTCCGGTTTGCTGATGTTGATCCTGGGTGTATTCATTGGGAGAATAAAGCTAATACGGACTTTGGAGCCGGAATTAGGGCCTGACTCGGCTCCTTCCCGGCCCACAATGTGATACATGCTTTCAGCCATGTTTGTTGAAACTTCTGATTCAAAAATCCTGACACTTTATGGTGACAAACTGTAAAGAGACGGGAGACCCCTCCAGGGGCGGCGCATCGGCATTGATAGTAAGCAGCCCTTGCTGAACCGAATAGACAACGTAGGGCTGTATGACGGCATTGACAAAAAGGTTGTAAGAAGAAGCTTCATGGGGATTGGGGATGCCTCCGCTCCCATACATCTTTAGCTCATCTGCGTTAGTGTATTGCTTGGCCTGGTGGGCAAGGGCATTATAGGTATAGGTCTCTGCCGGAAGCCTTTGACCATGGGAATCCCTGACCGTAATGAATTCCAGGGTGATGATTACCCCTTTGTCGGGGATATCCGATGTAAGCAGCATGAAAAGCCCCTTTTCCACAATATAATTAGTTTTTGGCTGCAGTACGCCGTTGACATACACATTGACATAGGAGGCAAGATTAGGATCGGGGATGCCCTGGTTCCCATACATGCTCAGCCCATCCCCATCGGTATATGTCCGCTTTACACCGTCGCTTATGGTGCTGAAATAATAAACCTCTGCGGGCAGGACGGAACAATTTTCATCCCTGAAGGTCACAAAGCTGATAATGATGGGCGCGCCTGTATGGGGCACATCCTCGGTTTTTAATGTAAGCTTTCCCGCTTTAAGGGTATAGTTGCAAAAAGGCTGAACCATCCCGTTGATGCTTAAGGTATAAAACGAAACCGAGTTGGGATCAAGAATCCCCTGGTTTCCATATTGGGTTAACTCATCCGCATTGGTATAGGTCTTCTTAATACCATCAGACATGGCATTATAGTGATAAACCTGGGCCTTGAAAGGCTCTGTGCAATAGGTATGGGTGATATAAAACTCGTTGAAAAAGCAGCATTTATCATAAACACGGGTTACCCTCAGGCAGACATGCTTTGGCGTCCCGGCACAGCCATCATGGGCAGGGGGCTCCACGACAGGAACCGTAATCTCTGCAGGCCCTATGGCCCGAACTGCGGTGCGAAACGTGACCTTAATAACCGTTGTCAGGGATTGGTTTTCGATAAACCAGTCATCAATCATGCATTCGAAATCATGGGTACGAAAGGATAGCTCTGCTTCTTCAGGGATGCATATACTGCAGTGCTTTTCAGCCTTGAAGGGATTAGGGGCTGAGATGCGCTTGCCGTCCATGAAGAGAGAGATGTACCCGGAGATCTCGATGGTCAATCCGCGATCTGCCGAGTTCTTTCTTTTCGTTACATAGCTTATGGCATCGGGCTTGTACGGATTTTGGATGTTCCCGTTCTCATCGGTCAGAAAGCAAAGCACGTTCGCCAATCCCGTCGTACCGGACATCACACTCACTCCAAAAAGGCTTATCATATCTATCTTATTCCTATGCTGAACCGCTGGTTCCATGCAAAATAAGCGGGTGGGCCTGAGGCCCACCCAAGGTGCTTAAGTATTGACAGTAATCTGGGAGTCGGCCTCCGGTGCGAAGTTGGTAACCACCAGGACAATGGGGACACCATCTTCAAGGGTAGATGCATCGTTTACTACCACTTGGGTATCCGAAACCGTATACAAGGTTTCCTGCTGCAAAACACCGTTAATAAACAGCAAATAATAACCATTATCTGTTGCCATTGTGGTGAGGCTGGTCACCGCATCACCCGCATCATCGACAAAGGCATCAGCCGGTATGGTTAAGGTGTTACCGGATAGATGTGCCGGGTCGAAGTTGTAGAAGAACCTTTGTACATCCGGTTTTGTGGTTACGTCCGTTGTTGCGGTTGCAGAAATTACAAGCTTGAATAATGTGGCCGGCATATGTTACCCTCCTTAGTTTTATTCTTTAGTACATCATATGGTTTTCGACATAATTGTGTGACACACGACAGTCCATGACACATTGCATCCCGCACCAGTACTTGGTAGAATGATGCTTGTACAGCGCAATGCCGACTTTATATGCCGAGGAGAAAGTCATGACTTACCATAATCCCAACCTTTCTTTTGAGAGAAAAACACGGGCCTTCAATCCTTATTTGGATGCCGCCGTGGCCCTGATTTCCATGTTTGCTATCAGCCTTCTGGTCTTTGTATTCCATCTCATGATTGTAGATATTGCCGATATTGAGAGCACCCTCATTATCCAATACGGTACACCGATGCTGGTAGGCATCATGCTCTTCTTATCAATCCTAGCGATTATCAAAGGCATCCTCTGGCTGAGAAGCCTTCTTGCCTCCTATAAATTTGAAGGGAATAAGATCATCAGGGGTTATAATCAATATGAAGGTGATGAGACCGCCTTAAGCCTGGGAGTTCAGGCGGCCGGGGTTGGTATGATGGCCTCCAATATTGGAGACCGCAGAAAAGTGAATATGGCACGCTCAGCCCTTCTTATGTTGACCGTATTCAGAAAGATATTTTTAAATCTTAATCAGGATTATGTGAGAGAGAATTTTGATACCGACAGATACAGAAAGAAGGAATTCGCAAATCCTCGCCTTATCAAGGAAAAAAAGTACTTTTTGGTCTTTGCCACCGATAACGGACGGCTTAAAATCCCGAAGATCTATCCCGGTTTATGCCAGGAACCTGAAAATCATCCAAAAGGAATGATTAAACGTATCGTTTTACGTTCCATGGCTGTGCTGGCTATTTTCATGATGCTTTCCTTTGCGGATCTCTATGTGGGTGCTGCTTACAACACAGCATACAAAAGCAATATTGCCTTTACATGGGATCAAGTGTGTGAGGCTTTATCACCCTACGGCTATGCCCCCCACGAGTTCCTGGAGCATCGTCTGGTACGGGATGAGGGCGAACGCAGCAGCCAAATCAGCTATAGGATCGATAAGAACGGCAGAGTTAAGGATGTGACGGTGGATATTTACTTATCAAGCTATACATCGCGCACCGAGGCTGAAATCAGGAGCCTCATAACCACCCTGAGCTTTTCTTTTGATGGAGCCGAGGTTGACCAATTCCTCCATGCCCTGAAGCGTTCTTTGGAGGGTGAGTTTACCTATTATAAGATGGTTTCAAAAGACGGGAAAAAGAATATGCGAATTTCGCTGAGCGGCGGATATGTGCAGGTCTATACCCGCGACGGACAATAAATTTTTCAGACAAAAACCAACTTTCTCCAGTAAAATGTTCAGATTCATTGTGAACATACATCTATTGGTCAGTAAACCCGTGAGGGGCAAGGAGAAATGTAGATGAAACGTTGGTTTATGTCTGTATTGGCAATATTTTTAATCTGTATTCTTTTATCGGGACCTGGCATAAAAGTCTATGCTGCGGGAGACGAATCAATATTCCATGCCATGGATGCGTATCTTCAGGAGGAAGCCAGAAAGGCTCACCTTCCGGGCATGGTCGTTTACATCGTCGATAAAGAAAAAACACTGTTATCAAAAACCTATGGCAATTACGGCAGTATCGATGAGTGCTTTATTATTGGTTCCAACAGCAAGTCCTTTACTGCAGCAGCCATCATGCAACTGGTGGAGCAGGGCAAGGTGGACCTGGATAAAACCATTAACACCTATATTCCTGGTGCTCGTGAAGGGGACAGGATAACGGTGAGACAGCTTCTTAATCACACCAGCGGAATCAGTACCTATGATACCTTTGAAAATTACAAGGTTTCAGAAAGACAGGGAGAAAGCGTCTATGCCAATGTGAATTATGCTCTCCTGGGCAGGATCATCGAAGAGGTGTCAGGAGATACCTATTCGGAGTATATGAGAAAGCATTTCTTTGAGCCGCTGGGCATGATACATACCTTTACTTCACTGGATGCAGCCAAGGATCATGGCATGGTGGATGGCTACCGAAATTACTTTGGGTTTATGGTGAAGGAGGAAGTGGCCTATCCCGATCAGAAGATCAACGGCTGGCTGTCCATCCCGGCGGGTTATATCCTGTCCAGTGCTTCGGATATGGTGAAGTATCTCAGATTTTACATGGACGGTGGGAGAGATATACTAAAGCCCGAAAGCATCCAGGCCATGTTCAATGAGAAGGTGAACCTGATGCCAGAGATGTCCTATGGATTTGGCTGGTGCATACTGGAGAACCTGTCGGAGCCGGTTTATTATCATAATGGACTTGTAGAAAACTATATCTCCTATATGTTCATCCTGCCACAAAGCCAAAAAGCAGGGGTTATCCTTATCAACTGCAACGATTACTTAGGCGCCAATGGCTTGATCGATGGGATCTTCAAGGGTGTTTTGGCGTTGCTTCTTGGTGATGAGCCCCAGCCTCTCCAGGCTGACAGCTATAAAACCAGTCATCTTGTACTCAATGCCATCTATCTTGTTATTGTTCTTGTGGGCGTGCTTCCTCTCATCTTCATAGGACGTTGGAAGAAAAGACTTTTAAAAGGTCGTCGACGAGTATGGGGACTTGTTGGTTTCATTATACTGCATATACTGATCCCAACCCTGTTGCTGCTCGTTCCCACTCTGGTGGGTGTGCCCATGGCGGTTGTCAAAGGATTTGTCCCGGATCTTTATCTTCTTCTTATAGGATGTAGCGCTGTGGCGTATCTGTCCGGGATGATTAAAATTGTATATAGTGTGATACATAAAAAGGGGATAATGAATGCAAGATCAAGGTATTCACAGTAATCAGTTCCTGAAGGAGGGAATATGAGGCTATGCCAAGAATGCCGGTATTATTTGCAGGACATGGATCCCCCATGAATGCCATAGAAGACAATGTGTATTCAAGAACCTGGAAGGACCTGGGACAAAAGCTTATCAGGCCCAAGGCCATTTTATCGATCTCAGCCCATTGGTATACAAGGGGAACCCGAATTTTAAATGACGAGAACCCAAGAACGGTTTATGACATGTATGGTTTTCCCAGGGAGCTATATAAGGTGACTTATAACGCCGCGGGCTCACCTGACATGGCCCAGCGTGCCAAGGCGTTGATTTCCAGGCCCACCGAGTACGATAATACCTGGGGGTTTGATCACGGCACCTGGTCGGTGTTGGTTCACATGTACCCCGACAGGGATATTCCTGTATTTCAAATCAGCATCGATGCCGATGCCCCTGCAGAGGCCCATTACAACATGGGAAAAGAGCTGAAGGCCTTAAGAGACGAAGGCGTGCTTATTCTTGCCTCGGGAAACATTGTCCACAATTTGCGGCTTGTGGATTGGCACAAGGTCAGCAAGGGCTTTGACTGGGCCTATGAATTTGATGACTATATCTATGAGAACATTATGAATAAAGCCCATGACAACATTATCCACTACAGTCGTGCCGGGGATTGTGCGGGGCTTGCCGTTCCCACCCCCGATCACTTCTATCCGCTTCTCTATGCCCTGGGCGCATCGGATGAAGCCGATACTGTGACGGTTTATAATAAATCCTGCGAGTTTGGCGCGTTGACCATGACCTGCTATCTTTGGGAATGATGCCCATGAAAACGGGTGATTCTCAATGAGGCCAGCAAAAAATGTCGAGAGAATACTCCAGCGTCCTTGCTAAAATAGACACAAGAACGGAGTTGATAAAGATGCAGGAACAAATCATGGCCGTCCAGCGGATGCAGGAGTATATTGAGGCCCATCTTGACGAGGAAATCACCCTTGGCAAGCTGGCAGAGGTCTCCCATTACTCACCCTGGCATTCCTACAGGCTTTTCCGGGAACAAACCGGCCTTACCCCAAGCGAATATATAAGGCGCTTGAGGCTTTCAAAGTCAGCAGTCCGGCTAAAGTCCGGTCATGTCAAGGTAGCTGATTTGGCCTACGAATTCGGGTTTGGAAGCGTGGATGGCTTCCAGCGCGCCTTTCTTCGCGAATTTGGTTATAATCCCAGTGACTATGCCCGCCACCCGATGCCCATTCCTCTCTTTATCCCTTACGGCGTCAAATTCAGGGAACTCAGAAAGGAGTATGTGGAAGTGAAGGAAGTACAAAGCGTTTTTGTCCAACTTATCTGCAAGCCCGAACGCAAATGCATCATCAAGCGGGGAACTGTGGCAGAGGATTATTTCGAGTATTGTGAAGAGGTGGGCTGTGATGTCTGGGGTATTCTGATGAGCATGGATTCTCTTTGCGGCGAGCCGGTGTGCCTGTGGCTGCCCGAAGCCTACAAGAAGCCCGGCACATCAACCTATGTTCAGGGAGTGGAAGTACCACTGGATTACAAGGGAACCATCCCGGATGGTTTTGATGTGATAACCCTTCCTGAAGCACAGTACCTGGTATTCCAGGGCGAGCCCTTCTGTGAGGAGGACTATTCGAAGGCCATCGCAGCCGTTCAGCATTCCATGAACCATTACGATCCTTCGGTGATTGGCTATGTATGGGATGACAGCAATCCCCGCATCCAACTGGAGCCAAGGGGAGAGAGGGGATATATCGAGCTTCGTGCCGTGAAAAAGCCGGGAGCAGAAAGAGGCAGAGAAGGCGTATAAGTTTGCGCTGCGCCAAAAGAAAAAGAAAGAGAAGCACAAGGGGCACTAGGACGGCAGATTGAAAATTACTGCTTTTTTCCCATACCAGAAAGATGCTAAAATAAACAGGACGGTGCAATACTGATAGAAATACTGGAGGGAAAAAGATGCAGGAAGTCTATGAGTTTTTAAAGAAATGCGGAACCTATTATTTGGCCACAGTGGAAGGGGATCAGCCCAGAGTGAGACCATTTGGTACGGTGGATATCTTTGAAGGGAAGCTCTATATCCAAACGGGCAAGATTAAGGATGTCTCCAAACAGCTTCAGGCCAATCCCAAGGCAGAGCTTTGCGCCTTTATGGATGGAAAGTGGCTCAGAGTATCGGGCAAGTTGATCCGGGATGACAGAGTGGAGGCCAAAAAGCATATGCTGGACCAGTATCCCCAGCTTCAATCCATGTATTCAGCAGAGGATGACAATACAGAAGTACTCTACTTTGAGGACGCAACAGCAACCTTCTCATCCTTTACTGAAGCGCCAAGGGTTATTAAGTTCTGATAGAAATAATAAACACAGGGTTTTCGGGGTATTCGCCAAAAGCCGAAATGCATCGGTGGCGGGATCAACCGAAAGCCCTGTTTTTATGTTTATAAGGCCCTTCAATACGATATACGCCATTATCGTTAAACTTCACCGAGCCATCACTTCTACGCTCAAGCTGCAAAGCAATCTCGCTCATAAAATCGCTTCTTTCTTATTGTGGGACTGCAAAAATGTGCACGCATCCATCGTTACATCATATGTTGCGTTAAGTGACATGGTTCGCCATCTTTTTTATTTTCCACCTTTTTGTTTGATCGTCGGATTTAAACAGAATGCGGTTAGCGATACTATAAATACATAGCAGCGAGGCTGCTTCAAACAGACAAGGGGGAATATGCTTATGAAAATGAGAAACAGATGGCTAGCACTTACGCTGACTGCCATAATGGGCCTGTCCATCGTTGGATGCGGAACTTCAAACACAAACACACCGAGCACAACCACACCCGCGGCCACACAGGGCAATAACACCACACAGGAAGAAAAGGTCCTGGTTGTATATACCGCAAGAAGTGAAGAGCTTAATAAAGCTGTTATTTCTGAGTTTGAAAGAGAAACTGGTATAACCGTTGAACTTGTTACCGCTGGTACGGGCGAACTGCTTAAGAGAGCAGAATCCGAAAAGGACAATCCCTTGGGCGATATCTTCTGGGTTGCAGACCGCACCATGCTTGAATCCTCATCCCACCTGTTCATGCAATATGTTTCTACTGAAGACGGAAATATGCTGAACGGATTCCAAAACACAACCGGATACTTCTCACCAGCGTTTTCAGATCCTCCGGTATTGATTGTTAACACCGATTTAAAGGGTGACATTGAAATCAAAGGCTTTGAGGACTTACTGAATCCCGCTTTGAAGGGTAAGATTGCCTTTGGCGATCCCGTGAACTCCAGCTCCGCATTCCAGTCCTTAGTGGCTATGCTGTATGCTATGGGCGAGAACAATGATCCTATGTCCGATAAGGCTTGGGACTTTGTAGACCAGTTCTTGAAGAACCTTGACGGCAAAATGGCCAACAGCTCCAGCCAGGTTTACAAGGGCGTTGCTGAAGGCGAGTATATTGTCGGTCTGACCTGGGAAGACCCCGCAGCCAAGTATGTTAAGGAAGGCGCTGCTGTTGAGGTTGTATTCCCTGAAGAAGGAACCATCTTCCCCGGTGAATCGGTTCAGATTCTGAAGAACTGCAAGCACCCTGAGAACGCCAAGAAGTTTGTTGACTACATGCTGTCTGAAAAGATTCAGAACAAGGTAGGCTCTGAATTGACCGTTCGTCCTCTCAGAAAGGATGCCAAACTGGCCGATTACATGACACCTCAGGCCGAGATTAAGCTGTTCAGCAACTACGATGAAGGATGGGTTGCTACCAATAAGCTTAACATTACCAATAAGTTCAGTGAGGTTCTGGAATCCTCCATGGATTAATTCCAATTAAACAGAGATGATAGAATGACACACAGGGCCGCTTGGAGCAATGCCACATCGAGGGAATCAATCGGGTGACTAGCAAAAGTGGCCCTTCCTATTGAGATATAGAGTAAAAGGGGAGTTATCAATATGAGCGTAGCAATTAATATAGAAAATGTTGTGAAGCGTTTCGGAAAGGATACAGTCATCAATGGATTGTCACTGGATATTAAGCCTGGTGAATTTTTTACCTTGCTTGGCCCCTCAGGCTGCGGCAAGACCACCCTGCTTCGTATGATCATCGGCTTTAACTCCATAGAGGGCGGACAAATCAAGATTGACGGCAAGGTGATTAATGATATTCCCACCAACAAGAGGAATATGGGTATGGTTTTTCAGAATTATGCCATATTCCCACATATGTCGGTGAAGGATAATATCGCCTTTGGCCTGAAAAACCGGAAGGTTTCCAAGGAAGTGATTAATAAAAAGGTTGATGAGATTCTTAAAATCGTCAAGATCGATCATTTGAAGGATCGTATGCCACAGAAACTGTCGGGCGGCCAGCAGCAGCGTATAGCCTTGGCGAGAGCTATTGTCATTCATCCCGAGGTTCTTTTGATGGATGAGCCCCTCTCCAACCTGGATGCCAAGCTGCGTACCGAGATGCGCAATGCCATTAAGCAGATTCAGCAGCAGGTGGGCATCACCACCGTGTATGTCACCCATGATCAGGAGGAAGCCCTGGCGGTTTCGGATCGCATTGCGGTTATGAACGGCGGTGTTATTCAGCAGATTGATACACCCAAGCATATTTATCAGCGCCCGGCCAACATCTTCGTATCCACCTTTATCGGCTTGTCCAATGTCATCAATGGTGTACTGGAAAGCAATGATAATGGCAAGGCTCAGGTGAGAATCGGCGATTACAGGTTTACCATGAGTAATATCAAGAAGGAGTGTACTCAGGGCCCTGTGAAGGTATCGATTCGTCCTGAGGAGTTTATCATCAACAAGGAGACCAAAGAGGGTATTCCGGTTGTTGTCAAGAGCAGTGTTTTCTTAGGCGTTGCTACCCATTATTTTTTGGAAACCAAAGACGGACAAGATATAGAGGTCATCCAGGATTCGGACTTGGAAGAATTGATTCCCAACGGTACCCTGATCCATCTCAAGGTGCAGACTCAAAAGATCAATGTCTTTAGTGAGGACGGCTCCAGGAGCTATATTGACAGGGGGGGACGTGCATGAACACCGGCAAGAAAAAGCTGAACATGTGGCTGGTGCTGACTTTAGGCATACTGGCATTGTTCTTGATTTTTGTTGTGTTTCCCATAGGACTCATCCTCTACAAGAGTATCTTGATGGAGGATGGCTCCATAAGCTTTTCGTATTTCACGAAGTTTTTCTCTAAAAAGTTCTATTGGAGTACATTGATTAACAGCTTCAAGGTCACCATTGCTTCTACCTTTGTATCGGCTGTTTTGGGGCTGATCATGGCGTATCTGCTCAGAAGCATCAAGATTAAGGGTAGTAAGTTTTTAAACATTCTGATCGTTATCTCCTATTTGTCACCGCCCTTTATCGGAGCCTATGCATGGGTTCAGCTTCTGGGGCGTAACGGCTTTATTACAAGGATCATCAACACTCTGTTCCACACCCAATTCAGTGGCATCTATGGCTTTGCAGGTATTGTTCTGGTTTTCTCCCTGCAATCCTTCCCGCTGGTCTATATGTATGTTTCAGGTGCGCTGAAGAATCTGGACAACTCCTTGAATGAAGCGGCCGAAAGCCTGGGCTGTTCGGTGGTTCAGAGGGTATGGCGCGTTATCGTGCCCCTTATTACGCCCACACTGCTGGCCAGCTCCCTATTGGTATTCATGCGTGTATTTTCCGATTTCGGTACGCCCATGCTCATAGGTGAAGGCTATAAGACCTTCCCTGTATTGCTCTACAGCCAGTTCATGGGCGAGGTCAGCACCGACGATCATTACGCGGCAGCCCTTTGCGTCATCGTTATCGTCATTACACTGGTCCTGTTCTTCCTGCAGAAGTTTATCGGCAATCGCCTTACCTATTCCATGTCAGCCCTTAAGCCCATGGAATCCCAAAAGGCAAGCGGTCTGCGCAATGTCCTTGCCCATGGTTTTGTCTACATGGTGACCCTGGTTGCCGTTCTGCCTCAGATCACCGTCATCAGCACATCCTTTATGGAAACCCGAGGGGCCTCCTATACCGGGAAGTTTACCCTTGAAAACTACAAGAATATCTTAATGCCCAAGAATGTGACCACCATTACCAATACCTATTTGTTTGGACTGGCAGCAATCCTGCTGGTTGTCATCCTGGGTGTTCTGATATCCTACTTGACGGTGCGTAAAAAGTCCTTCTTAACCTCCATACTGGATACAC
>Ga0116192_1001648_pt1 | contig 15439 bp, 12 predicted proteins | sample AD_UKC113_MetaG_FD_89876 | JGI IMG/M metagenome (GOLD analysis project Ga0116192, IMG submission 89876) | Active sludge microbial communities of municipal wastewater-treating anaerobic digesters from Hong Kong - AD_UKC113_MetaG | ecosystem: Engineered > Bioreactor > Anaerobic > Digestate... | reverse complement strand
GATGGAAACCACGTTCTGGGAGAGGAGGGATTTTATAGCCTCCCGGATCGTAGGACGGCTAACCCCAAACAGCTCGGAGAGCTCCATCTCGTTGGGAAGTTTGTCCCCGGGTTTTAGACGCTGTTCCCGGATAAGGTTCTTTATCTCTTTTGCTACAACAGAGGATAACTGTTCCTGTATCTCGATCCGTTTATACATGCATCATCCTTCACCGATAGTATATGGAAGTCCCTGCATCCACCGCGATAATTTGCCCGGTAATGCTCTCATTTTTAGCAAGATAAATATAGGCAGAAGCCGTTTCTTCTACACTGGGTGTTTTTTTCAGCGGTGCATTCTCTTCCATCGCTTTAATATGTTCAGGTGTAAATCCGGCTGACCAGCGTGTTAGCAAAAGCCCGGGCGCTACTCCATTTACGCGAATGGTGGGGGCCAATGTAACTGCCAGGCATTTTGTCAGGTGGATCTGGGCCGCTTTTGATACGGCATAGGCAATACTGCTCCCCGATGGACGAATCCCTGCAACGCTAACGGTGTTGAGGATGCATCCTCCCCCGTTCTTATTCATCAGGGGAACTGCCGCACGGGCAAGGAAAAAGTTGGACATGGCATTTGTCTTAAAGAGCTTTAGCCAGTCATCCGGGTTCAATCCCTGAAGATCAGCAAAGGGCACGTACTTGGTTGTGCCTGCATTGTTTACGAGAATATCCAGGCGGCCGAACTCCTCTTCTGCCCTGTGGATCAGTGTTTCTCCCTCCGAAGGATCCGATACATCCGCTTTCACTGCCAGGGCCGTTATTCCGTACGAGCGAGCCTCCTGCGCTGTTTTTTCTGCCTCTTCCTTAGAGCGGGAATAGTTTACAATGACATGGGTTCCTTCCTGAGCTAACTGAAGGGTGATGGAGCGGCCCAATCCGGTCCCTCCCCCGGTAATAATCGCTACTTTATCTTTTAATTGCATGGACAGTTCTCCTTTACTTAGAATATCTTACGGTGAATGTAACCTTTTTGCAAGACGTCAGACCTTCCGCAGGCTTGCGAAAGGGACCTTCTACCTCTATAGTAGGTTCATGAGTATCCACATAAGTGCAAAACCCGGGGAGATCGCGGAAACGGTTCTTCTGCCGGGGGATCCATTGCGAGCAGAGTTTGTTGCAAAAACCTTTTTAAAAGATGCCCGATGCTACAATCGAGTGCGGGGGATGCTTGGCTTTACAGGTACCTACCAGGGAAAACGGGTTTCCATCCAGGGAACAGGGATGGGAATGCCTTCCCTGGGAATCTATGTGCATGAATTGATACAGAGTTATGGAGCCAGACGGTTGATACGGATCGGAAGCTGTGGAACGCTGCAGGAAGAGATCCAGCTACGGGATGTAATCCTTGCTACCAGTGCTTCTACAAACTCTGCGATGAATCGTCTGCGTTTCAAAGGGATGGATTTTGCTCCTACGGCAGACTTTCATCTCCTTTTACAGGCCTGGCAGGCGGCGGAGCGGCTGGGAATCCCTGTCCGGGTCGGATCGATCCTCTCGAGCGACACCTTCTACGATGAGGAGCCGGATGCCTGGAAGCTCTGGGCCGAATATGGGGTACTGGCGGTTGAGATGGAATCCGCTGCTTTGTATACTCTGGCAGCCCGATTCAAAGTTCAAGCCCTTGCGATCCTTACTGTCAGTGACAGTCTGCCCTTAAAAACAGCCGTCAGTACCGAAGAACGGGAACGTTCCTTTCAGGATATGGTGGAGATCGCCTTAGAGCTGGTAGATTGATACAGAGGAACTCCCCATTCTTTAAGCCGGGATGAGATAAATTCGATGACCTGCCGATGTTCCTCCCTTCCTTTTCCGGAAGGGGTGATTGCTTCACCAAATTCAATGTAGATGGGTTCTGTGCGGTGCAGTTTCCCGAATCCTCGAAGGATAAGTCCGTTTCCCCAGAAATCGGTTTTGAGTGCTACCGGAATCAGCGGCACTCCAGCACGCAGGGCTAATTTTACTCCCAGGGTATTGAACCGGTCGGGATCAAATACATTGGACCGAGTGCTTTGCGGGAAAATAACGAGGGAACGGTCGTTCTTTAGAATCTCTACCCCCTGTTCCAATACAGCGGCCAGGTCTTTCCTCGGGTCTTTACGGGTAACGGGGATGGGGTGGAGAGAACGCATAACGGGACCGAAGATCGGTGCCTCTACAAGGCTTTTTTTTACCACAAAGGATGTGGATTTTATTGGTGTAATGAGGGCAGGAAGGATGCCGGTTTCCAGGGTGCTCATATGGTTTGCCACAAACACTACAGGGCCGGGAGTGTTACGAATATTGTTGAACCCGCGAATATGAAATTTTCCTCCGCATCCTTCTACAGCCTTCATGATCAGGTAAGATTGTTTGGCCAGTGCTGCATCATCAAACACTCCCCGAACGGCCATAGCGCGGGAGCGGAGAACGATCCGGAAAAATCGAACATAAAGGTTCCAGCGGGTCCACCCGAATAGAACGGTTCCCTTAAAGAGAGGGGCATCGGGTGGAGTATCGTACGTATCCTCCGGGAAAAATTGTTCCATAAAAAGGGTTTTTCACATAATCTATAGTTTGTCAATAAGCATGGAACATTTCCCTGAGGGGATGGGAAGGGTCTTCCGTTTCTTCCCAATTATATCGATGGTAAAGTAGTAGAGTTTCTCCGATTCCAGGCGGACTTCCCATCCTCTGCCACTTTTGCTGCTTAGAATCGTGATGAAGTTTCGCTTTAGAGATAAATTCTCGATTCCCATGACTTCCAGGGTGGGAATGATCCAGTCTACGGTTTTACGGGGCAGGCTGATGTTTAAGCCGATTACGTTCTCGATCATCAACGTGATGGTAGAAAGAGCTGTATAGGGAAGGAATCGGGGGCGGGGAAACCCTTCTTTTCCCTGCCATTTGGCCGGGCCTTCGGATCGGGGTGCATAAGCTTCCCAGACATTTCCCTTGTCTTTCCCGTCCGGATGGAGCGTTTCGATTATATAGTACAGATGACGGATAGAACTGGATCGGGCAAATTCATACTGATTGTACTTTTCCAGCGCTTTAATCACCATGAAGGTGAAGGGCGGATATACAGAACCCCGGAATCCCATTCCCCCCTTTTCAAACATCGGTTCATCTGCTGCTAGCGTTGGGAAAGGATGCTCCGTGCCAAACGTTTCCGGGTTTTTCAGGTGGTCGATAAGCTTTTCCGCTTTCGCTTCGTTGGGTATCTCTGCCAGCAAAGGCCAAAAAGTGGCAATGGTTTTGACCCGGATCTGCTCTTCTTGTTTATCTAAGTCATAGTAGACACCGTCTTCCTCGTTCCACATCAGGGAATTGATGCGGGTTTTCAGGGTAAAGTAATGCCGTTTGTACTTGAAGCTGATTTCTTTGTCATTCAGGATGTCTCCCAGTTCGGAAAGGTAGAGAGCATTGATCGCTTGCTGTGTATTGAAATCAACCGGATAGCAAAGATTCTTTCGGGGGCTGTTTTCCATCTTTGTTGCTGCCAGCGGTACTTCGTATAATCCATTTTCTCTCCGAAAATTGGTTTCCAGCCAGGAGAAATACTTTTCTAAAATGGGCATTACATCCCGGATACGCTTTTTATTGCCCACTTTGTGATACAGGTTGTATTCTGCCCAGGAAAATAGAGGGGGATTGATTCCTTCCGGGTTCTCCCGGTGGTACACCGGCTTTCCATCGAGGATACTATAGTCTGCCCGGATAGCTCCTGAAGGTTCCTGTTTTTCATAGAAGTTATCCAGTTGCGGATGTGCAGGAAAGTTTCGGTTTGAGTAAACGAGGAAAAAAGTCGACATAATCGACTCGAATTGGTTAATCGTTTTATTTTCAGGATAATTAAAGTACAGTTTCTGGAACCCATTCTCCGGTGTGCCTTTCTGCATGAAATCCTGGATCCATGTCCAGGTTTGATCGTACAAATCGACAAAATCTTGATCGTAGAAGTGTATCGTAGGAAAATCTTTTTTTGTCACTTACCTCACCCTCGAGCTGCCTCACAGAAGAAACGTTTGCAAAAAAAACTTAATCATTTAACAGTATGATACATACATAATACATTTTACTACCTTAAGACAAGCTATAAGTATTACAATAGCGCGAAAAAGCTTGCAAGTCAAATAATTTATTTGTTTTAGTGTATAAAAATAAAGTATTTTAACACCCTATGTTCTTGTTCCTTGACACAGGTCGTTATAGATAGTACAAGTTTTAGTGAAATGAATCCTGAAGAACTTCGTATAACCGCAGCCCTGGCATACCTTGACCTGGGGGAAGAAGAGTATGAAGAATTAATGCGTGCGGTGGACCAGATGCTGGAATATTTCTCAAAAATGATGGAAGTAGATATTGAAGGTCTTCCTCCTACTACCCATGCTATGGTTCGAGAGAATCGAACCCGTGCTGATCAAACTGTCCCTTTTTCGGGTATAGAGGCTCTTCTGGAAAATGCACCTGAACGAGAAGATCGTTTTATCGTGATTCCCAATATACTGTGAGGCTCTATGTCATCCCTATCATCGTGGATCGGTGTTCTATCCGATCCTGTAAAAACTAAAACGTATATTTCGCATGTAAAGAAGGTAGAACCGGAAATAGGAGCTTTTCTCGAATTCGATCCTGAGCGGGCTCGGCAGGACAGCCTGGAGCACGGGCCTCTGCACGGAGTTCCTTTTGCTGTGAAAGACATTCTCGCTGTAAAAGGTTTCTCTCTCACCTGCGGATCCCGGATACTCTCCGGTTTGGTATCTCCTTATACGGCTACGGTAGTGGAGAAGCTCCAGCAGGCAGGGGCTGTAGTGGTGGGAAAAACCAATATGGATGAGTTCGGTATGGGTTCCTCTACCGATACTTCTGCGTACAAGAGGACGAACAATCCCTGGGACACGGATCGGGTTGCCGGCGGTTCTTCCGGGGGGAGCGCGGCTTCGGTGGCTGCAGGAATGGTACCTTTTGCCCTGGGCTCAGATACCGGAGGTTCAGTCCGGCAGCCGGCCGCCTTCTGCGGGGTGTACGGTCTAAAACCTACCTACGGGGTAGTTTCCCGGTATGGACTGGTAGCCTATGCATCTTCCCTCGATGTGGTAGGGCTCTGCGCCGCTTCGGTAGGTATAGCGGAAGAGGTATTTGCCTTTATGCGGGGTTACGATGAGCGGGACAACACATCCGTAGAGTACACGGCTTCGAGCGAAAACCTGCCAGGGGCGGTACGGAGGATCGGTGTGGTTTCCGGCTCATTGGGGGTGGAACCCGCGGTAGAAAAAACGTACAGGCAAACCCAGGAAGCTTTACGTACTTTAGGATACGAGGTAGTGCCGGTGGAGCTCACCATGATGGAGTACTATGCGCCGGTGTACTATACGATTGCCACAGCAGAGGCCAGTGCGAACCTGGCACGGTATACGGGAATCCGGTATGGGTACCGGCCCGAGTTTGCAGAAAATCCAGAGGAGCTGGTAAGAAAAGCCCGAAGCGAAGGGTTCGGAGAGGAGGTAAAGCTTCGGATCCTCCTGGGAACCTACGTGCTCCGTTCTGGATTCCAGGATCAATACTACCAGAGGGCTCAGAGGATCCGAACAGCGATCCGGAGGGATTTCGACCAGGCATTTCAGAAGGCAGACGTCATTCTGTTTCCCGTGTTCCCCACCCAGGCATTTAAGCGAGGGGGAGATGGATTAGATGCGTTTCAGCAGAAGGTGGCGGACCGATTTACAACGGCAGCAAATCTGGCGGGGATACCTGCCCTGAGTTTCCCTGCGGCTGTAGAGAATGGGCTGCCCGTAGGGATGCAGCTTATGGCCCCTCCGTTCGGAGAGGATCTCTTGTTTCAGGTAGCACGGAAATTTACCGATGTGTTTTCTCCGCCGCAGGCTCCGCACTATATTTCTCTATGGAGTTGAACCGTGTATCAATCGTTCATCGGATTAGAAATCCATATTCAGCTATTGACGAAAAGTAAAGTCTTCTGTTCCTGTCCTGTTCGGTTCGGGGATGAACCGAATACGAATATCTGCCCGATCTGTATGGGGTATCCGGGAGTTCTTCCTTCCCTGAACCGGGAAGCGATCAAGTTCGGGTATGTAGTAGCCCGGGTGTTGAACTGCACCTTAAGCCCGGAGACGGTTTTTGAACGGAAAAATTACTTCTATCCTGATATGCCCAAAAACTATCAGATCTCTCAGTTTGCCCATCCGATAGGAAGGAACGGGTATCTCGATATCGAATTCCAGAAGAAGAAAAAACGGATTCGGATACACGAGGTTCACCTGGAGGAGGATGCGGGGAAATTGATACATACCGGTGATATGTCCTTCCTGGACTACAACCGGGCTGGAACCCCTTTGCTGGAAATTGTTACAGAACCGGATATGGAGATAGGAGAAGAGGCGGAAATTCTTCTCCAGAACTTTCGGCGAATGGTGCAGTATCTGGGGGTATGCGACGGGAACATGGAGGAAGGTTCTCTCCGGTGCGATGCAAACGTATCGGTGAATCTGCAGGGGCAGGGATTAGGAAGGAAGGTGGAGATTAAAAACCTTAACTCTTCCCGGTTTGTTCGGCTGGCCCTGAATTATGAGATAGCCCGGCAGCAAGAGGTCTTAAGCGGAGGTGGAACGATCCTCCAGGAAACCCGGCTCTGGAATGAGAACCGGGATATCACGGAAGGAATGCGCACCAAGGAAAGCGCCCACGACTATAGGTATTTCCCTGAACCGGATCTTCCCCCATTCCGGCCTGGTAAAACTTTTATGGAAGAGGTGGAGAACTCCCTCATAGAGCTTCCCGATAGGAGAAAAGTCCGCTTTCTGGAACAGTATGCTCTTTCTGAGACTCTGGTAGAGTTTCTCATTGCAGAAAAAAGCACGGCAGATTACTTTGAACAGGCGGTAGGACTGGGTGCAGAACCGGTGGCAGCCGCTACCTGGCTCTCTTCAGACGTGCAAAAGATTCTGAACCGGAACGGAAGTTCCCTCCCGGGCAGTCCTCTTACCCCGGAACGGTTTGCAGAATTGATGATTCTCCTCAAAGAAGGTCGCATTCACGGAAAGCTGGCCAAGCAGGTCCTGGAAGCAGTCTTTCAAGAGGATAAGAGTCCGGAAGAGATTCTAAAAGAACGGAACTGGGAACAGATAACTGACCCGAAAACCATTGGGAAGGTAATAGAGACAGTAATTGGGAAACATAAGCAAGTGGTAGAGGCAATTCAGGGAGGGGATCTGAAGCCGTGGGGATTTCTGGTAGGACAGATCATGAAGGAAACGTCCGGCAGGGCCAATCCTCAGGTGGTTCAAACCTTGTTGAAAGAACGTCTTTCCCTGAAACAACAGGAAAGTGGAGGGAGGTAACGTGCGGGTACTGATACGAGAGTTGAGGAAGCACATTGATAAGGAAATAACAATAAAAGGCTGGGTTCATCGAATTCGGGAACTGGGAGGGATTTCTTTTGTCCTGCTCCGGGACCGTTCCGGGATGGTACAGCTCGTGTATGAAGGAAAAGTGGGATTCACCCAGGAGTCTGTTCTATCTGTTCAGGGCACGGTAAAAGCGAACGAAAAGGCCCCTGGAGGATTAGAAATCCATACGGCACAGACCGATGTACTTTCTCTTGCCAACCCGGACCTGCCGATCCCGGTAAACCAGGACCCGGAAAAACTATCCCTGGAAGCCCTCCTGGATAACCGGATGATCTCGATTCGAATCCCGAAAATTCGGAGCATTTTTCGGGTACAATCTACAATCCTGAAAGGATTTGCCGAATACCTCCGGGGGCAGGAATTTACCGAAATTAAAACGAGCAAGTTGATTGGTTCCGGGACTGAAGGAGGCACCGGACTGTTTACCGTGGAGTATTTCGATACAAAGGTGTACCTGGCACAATCTCCCCAGTTTTACAAGCAAGCGATGATCTCTTCCGGTCTGGAACGGGTATTTGAAATCGGACATGCGTACCGGGCGGAAAAACACGATACACCCCGGCACCTGAATGAGTATGTATCTCTCGATGTAGAGATGGCGTTCATCGAAACCGAGCATGACCTGATGGATCTGGAGCAGGGTATCCTGAAGCACGTGTTTCATTGTGTGTTGGAAGAAAACCAGGAGGATATAGAACTCTACAAGGCTACTGTGCCTACGGATGAGGAGGTAGACCGGATACCCCGTATTTCTTACGATGAAGCAAAAGAAATCATCTCCCGGGAAGGGGGAAAGAAAGTATTTGACATTAATCCTGAAGGAGAACGGATCCTCTGCGACTGGGCTCTGCGGGAACATGGGGTAGATGCGGCATTTGTCAATGCGTTTCCCCGAAAGAAACGGCCCTTCTATGCGTTCCCGGACGGGCAGAAAACTATGAGCTTTGACCTTCTGTTTCGAGGTCTGGAGATCACTACCGGGGGAAGGCGTATCAACGATTATGCAATGCTCTTAGAGGCTCTTCCGAAGTTTGGTTTAACTCCTGAAGGGCTGGGAGACTACGTGGATATTTTCAAGTATGGATGTCCTCCCCATGGGGGATTCGCTGTAGGATTGGAGCGTCTTACGCAGAAAATACTGGGTCTTCAGAACGTAAAGGAAGCATCCATTTTTCCCCGGGACCGGAAGCGAGTAACTCCCTGATGAGGGAAGGGGAAACACAACTATAGGGGGCAGGCCCATGAAAGGGGCCAACCGTTCCCGGACGGTTTATGCGGTTAAGAAAGTTTTGGGGGGCATAATCATCCTCCTTGTAGTGGGGTGCGCAGGATTACCATACCGGGCGTATACACCGTACAGCCCTGAAAGGGGAGATCCTCAGGCACAACAGGAGGCTGTTCATTCTGCCATACAGCGCATGAGCCTCCGCGATCGGATTGCACAGCGGTTCATTCTATACATTCCCCGGGAAATGCTTCCTTCAGAAGTAGAAGCGTATATGGGGAAACTCCGACCGGCCGGTGTAATCCTCTATCGATGGAACTATGAATCGCTGGAGGATCTGGTTCAATTAACAGAAGCGATCAGGCGTGGATACCCGGAAACCTTTCCCCGCCCCTTCATCTGTGCTGATCAGGAAGGGGGGAGGGTGCAGGCATTCCGATTCAAGGAATTCGCGCAAATGCCCAGCCCCTTCCATCTGGGCACCTATCGGGATACGGAATTGGTCCGATCCGCAGCCTACATCACAGCCGTACAAATGCGGGAAGCCGGATGTACGATGAACCTGGCCCCGGTCTTAGATCTGGTAGAGACAGGAGATACTTCCATCATCGGAGATCGTTCTTTTGGGCCGGACCCGGAATGGGTAGCGAAACTAACAGAAGCGTACCTGGAAGGAATGAAACAGGGGGGAATTATTCCGGTGGTTAAACATTTCCCGGGCCACGGAGTTACCCGGATCGATTCCCATTCACAACTGCCCGTAGTATCTGTCACGGAAGATGAGCTGTTAAAACGGCATATTTTGCCATTCCAGGCTGCCGTTGCCGCGGGGGCTCCGGTAGTGATGACCGCGCATATCCTCTATCCAGAGATCGATCCTGTGTATCCAGCCACCCTATCCCGTACGATTCTCCAGGACATTCTACGGAAAAAACTTAAGTTCCAGGGCGTAGTTATGAGCGACGGGTTGGAAATGGGTGCCTTAGCGGAGCAGTACCCGGTAAAGGAAACCCTCCGGGCAGCCCTGAAAGCAGGAGTGGATTTGATTCTTCTCTATACCCGCTATAATCTGGAAGATATGATTACGCTGGTGGAAGAATTACTTCAGGAAGGGGCTATCTCCCTAAGGGATATAAATGAGGGGCTGGAACGCATTCTGGCATTAAAACAGGCGTACGATCTGTTGCCGCCATCCTCTATAACGCTGAAGATGACGATAGAGTTAGAGTATCAATTTTAAAGAAAGGTGAATATGGGAAAGCGTATTGGATTTGATCTGGGTGCCACAAAGATGCTCTGCTGCCTATTTGATGAAAAGGGAAACATCCTGCACCGGTATAAGAAAAAAAGCAGTTCCGCAGGGAAATCGACGGAAGTCTTTGCCTCCATTATCCGATGTGTGGAGGAATGCCTGGAAGAGGCCTCTGTTTCCCGTTCTGAGGTGGACGGGATGGGGATTGGAGTGCCGGGAATCGTGAACTTTCAGAAGGGGATCGTGCTGGATACTCCCAACCTGGGATTCCGCGAGTATCCGCTACAGAGGCAGGCAGAAAAGGCTCTGGGTATCCCGGTAATTGTAGATAATGATGTAAACCTGGGCACGTATGGAGAGGTAAAACAGGGGGCAGCCCGGGGTATGAACCACGTAATCGGCTTGTTTCCCGGTACAGGGCTGGGGGCTGGAATTGTACTGGACGGACGTTTATTCCGGGGAGCGTTTGGAGGAGCCGGAGAAATCGGACATACGATCGTAGAAATCGAGGGGCGTCTATGCGGGTGTGGTGGATATGGGCACCTGGAAGCTCTTGTGTCCCGCAGTTCCCTGGCCAAGGACGTAGTGGCTCTTGCTGCAACTGGACGAGCTCCTACGGTATTGGCACAGGCAGGGACAGACTACAAAAAAATAAAGAGTGGTCTTCTAAAAAAAGCGGTGGATGCAGGAGAGAAGGAGGTGGAAAAGGTGATACTTCGCTCGGCATGGTTTCTAGGAATCGGAATGGCCAATGTGGTGAACATTTTTAATCCTGAAGGGATCGTCCTCGGGGGCGGGCTGGTAGAACGGTTTGGGAAACTCTATGTGCAGGCAGCGGAGGATTCCATGCGGAAACATGTACTGCCGGCTCTCGGGAAAGACGTTCGGGTAGTAATAGCTTCCCTGCTGGAAGATGCCGTAGCCGTGGGAGCAGATCTTCTTCTTGGGGAGCATTTGAATGGGAAAGTCCGTTGATAATACATCTACAAAACTGGTAGGAGTAATCGATATTGGTTCCACTGCGATCCGCCTTGTCATTGCAGAAATAGATCGAAAAGGGGAATGGAAGCGTCTGGATCGAGCGATCCGTCCGGTTCCCCTGGGACGGGATGTATTTTTGAATGGGGTGATAAGCCGGGAGACTTTTCAGCTCTGCCTTCGGGTGTTATCGGGGTTCGCAGAACTTCTGGAAGGATGGAAGATTTCCCAGGACAATGTCCGGGTTGTAGCGACTGCTGCAATCCGGGAAGCCAGAAACCGGGATATGTTCATAGATCGGGTACGGCTTCGAACAGGATTCAAGGTGGATGTGATCGAAGGAATTGAAGAGAACCATCTGACCTATCTGGCGGTTCAGCACGCTATTAAAAATCTAAAAAAGGATATTGCGCGGACGAACACCCTCATTATTGAAGTAGGGGGCGGAACAACGGAACTTATGCTGATGCGAAGGGGGAAGATGGTTTCTGCCCATTCTCTTCGGATCGGTACAGTTCGGATCCAACAGCACCTTTCCCCTGATTCAGAAAGCTACAGTAATGTAGAGGGGTACATACGGGAGCATCTCCGGAACATGCAGGAACTGCTCGAGGTGGAGTTTGATCTTTCCCGGGTTAAGTACTTTGTTAGTGTGGGAGGTGATGTCCGCCTTGCCGCAGAGAAGGTAGGGAAAAAAGTACACGAGCATTACTCGATCATTAAAAAAGAAGCTTTTTTAGAATTTGTTGATCGACTAAAGCACTGCACGGTGGACGAATGCGTGCGGATCCTCCAGGTTACCTATAACGAAGCAGAAGGGTTGGTTTCTGCCTTGCTCGTAGTAAAGTACTTCCTTACAGCCACAGCAGCAGAGTTTCTTATTGTGCCGGATGTGAGCATTCGAGAAGGAGTCCTTTTGAGCTTTGCCCTGGATACCTCCCGGGCTGTAGGAGAGCAGTTCTATTCTCAGGTGGTTGCTTCTGCAGTTAGTTTAGGCCGAAAGTACCACTTCGACGAACCGCATAGCCTCCATGTAGCTTATCTGGCTGTGCAGTTGTTTGATCAGCTAAAGGAGGAACATGGGTTGGACAACCATGCCCGCCTTCTCCTGGAAGCGTCTGCGATCCTCCACGATATTGGAAACTTCATCAGCACAGCCCGGCATCATAAGCATGGGCAGTATATCATTGCAAACTCTGAAATGTTCGGTTATTCCCGGGGAGACCTGCGGATCATCTCTAATATTGTGAGATATCACCGCAAGGCTTTCCCTTTGTTGGCTCATCCTGCCTTTGTTGCCTTAGGACGGGAAGATCGGATGCGAGTATTGAAACTGGCATCGATTCTGAGGTTGGCCGATGGTCTGGATCGAGGCCATGCTCAACGGATTCGAAACGTGCGAGTAGAGAAGCGAGATGATGAGATTTTGCTGGAGATGGATTTTTCCGGAAACCCGCAAGTAGAACGGGCTGGTTTCCGCTTAAAGAGTGACATGTTTGAAGAAGTATTTGGGTATACGGTGCGTATAGCCTAACGGATGGACAGAATGGATGAAAAGAAGAAAACTGCAGATCATTTATCCCTGGATACTAAAGGGGATCGATTGCCCCGTTTCTTTAACCGGGAGCTTAGCTGGGTTCAATTCAATCGCCGGGTACTGGAAGAAGCGATGGATCCTACGGTACCTCTTCTAGAACGATTAAAATTTCTCTGTATTGTAAGCTCAAATTTTGATGAGTTTTTCCAGGTCCGCGTTGCATACGTAAAGCGGCAGATCCTCCTCGGTGATCAGGTAAACTGCCCTTCGGGAATGAAGCCTTCAGAGCAATTGAACCGTATCCATCAAGAAGTGAAGGAGATCGTAGAAGCCCAGTATCAATGCCTCCATAAAGAAATCTTCCCGGCTCTTAGCCAGGCGGGGATCCTTTTTTTAAGCCCGTCCGAGTGCAACGTAAAACAAAAGGAGTTTTTGGCACAGCTGTTTGAACGAGAGATTTTTCCGATCTTGACGCCCGTGCGGGTGCCAAAGGGCTCTCCCCTTCCTGCTATACGAAATCTGCGTCTATTTATTGTGTTCTTGCTGCAAAAAAATCCGGACCTGGAAGATGGGGAAGAGGGGGAAGAGCGGATTGCCCTGGTACAGGTGCCGGAAAGTCTTTCCCGGGTGATTTATCTTCCCGCAGAAAAAGGAAAAACAGCTTTTACCCTTCTAGAGAATGTAATCCATACCCAGGGGACGCCCCTGTTTCCCGGGTACCGAATCCTGGATTCTCTATTATTTCGGGTTACCCGGGATGCAGATCTGGGGGTAGATGAAGAACGGGATGATGATTTTATTGATGCAATGGTTGAAATCCTTGCGCAACGGGAACAGAGCCCTGCGGTACGGTTGACGCTGGTGGAGGGAAGTACTCGCCTACGGGATTTTTTAGCTGCTTCTCTGGATCTTGGCGCCGAGGATATCTACGACGTACCTGGCCCCCTGGATCTGGGAAGCTTGATGGAGCTGGTCAGTTTATCTGGATTTGATCATCTGCGGGATGTGATATGGAAACCCCTTCCTTCCCCTGTGTTTCCGGAAGAAGGATCGTACTGGCCTGTGTTGAGTCAAACGGATGTGTTGCTACATCATCCGTACGAATCCTTTCATCACATTGTTACTTTCTTGAATCAGGCTGCTTCAGATCCAGACGTGCTTTCTATAAAAATTACCTTATACCGAACTTCGGGGGATTCTCCCATTATCCAGGCTTTGGAACTGGCTGCTAGGAATAAAAAACAGGTAACGGCTCTGGTAGAGCTTAAGGCTCGATTTGATGAGGAAAGGAACATCGAATGGGCCAGCCGACTGGAGAAAGCAGGGGTTATTGTTATCTATGGTGTTGCCCATCTTAAAGTTCATGCAAAAGCAATTCTGGTGGTCCGGAGGGAAGAGGGATCGGTTCGACGGTATGCTCATCTATCCACCGGGAACTACAACGAAAAGACAGCCCGCCTCTACACAGACATCGGTCTTCTAACCTCCCGGGAAGATATTACCTATGAACTTTCCCTTTTCTTCAATGCCGTTACCGGCTACTCCGCGATTCCCCTTCTCCGCCGGCTTGTTATGGCACCTGCCGGCATGAAGGGGCGTGTTTTAACCCTCATCGAGCGGGAGATTTCCCGAACAACCCGGGAGTACCCGGGTCTTATCATGGCAAAGATGAACTCGCTGGCGGATCAGGATATTATTCTGGCTCTGTACCGTGCGTCTCAGGCAGGGGTAAGAATCCTGCTGAATGTGCGGGGAATCTGCATGCTGGTCCCGGGTGTCCCCGGATTAAGTGAAAACATTACTGTGGTCAGTATTGTGGATCGATTTCTGGAGCATAGCCGGATCTACTATTTCTTAAACGGTGGGTCAGAGGAAGTGTACTGTTCTTCAGCCGATTGGATGAACCGGAACCTGGAACGCCGGATAGAACTGATGTTTCCTGTGGATCAGAAAGACTTACGGAAACGGTTGATCCAGTTATTGAAGCTCTATTTTAGAGATAATAAAAAGGCCCGGGTTCTCCTTCCGTCGGGCAAGTACATTCGAAAAGAACCGGCAGAGGGGGAACCTTTTATCCGGATTCAGCATATTTTGTATCAGGAACTGCTGGAGACGAGCCGTCAGATGGAAACCTTAGAGAAGAAAGAGTTTCAGGTAAGGCGGAAGTATCCAACAGTTTGAAGCGTTTAAGGAGTATTCGACGCAGGACGGTACCGGAGAGTATATCCATACTCCCAGGCTGTGGCTCCGGGTAAAGCGCGAAGAAGGGTAAGGAATACTTCTGTTTCGCCGGGTACCGTTACTGTTATCGGATTCTGCCGGATAGAGGTCATATTCTGCAGACGAAACTCTACGCTGATTTCCTGAGCGGTTGAGAGTCCGTTTCTAAGATACACGACGTAAGTAGCATCTACCTGCTCAAACCGTACATCGATCTTTCCCGTATGCTGCACTTTCTCTTCATAGGATGCAAAATGGCTCTCCTGGAGATCCTTTCCCCGTACGATGGGGAAGGGAGGTTTCCCCGGATGGAATGCATAGTAGTACTCTCCCTCTTCCGGTACTAGGGGAGAACCGTCAAAGTTAAGGAATTGGATAGGGATCGAAACCATCTTTCCGTCCCGGTTAGGAATACGAACATCAAAGTGCAGGTGGGGTCCGGAGCTTACTCCGGTATTTCCACTGTATCCGATCGGATCTCCTGCCTGGACGCGATCTCCAACTTTTACCCGACTGCCATTTTGTTTAAGGTGAACATAGTGACCAAAGGTCCCATCCTCATGCAGAATAAGAATGTAGTTGGCGTCCCGTGCATAGGCGGTAGAGGGGCCTCCCCGGTTGGAATCCGTCTTTACATCTACCACAAGGCCGTCCCGGGCCGCGGTTACCACTATCCCCATCTCGAGATCAAAGTCATAGGCATACTGGTTCTCTCCCTGATGAGTGAAGGAACCGTTCGGCCCCTGGGTCATTCGGTATTTGGATCCATGGGAAAAAGGGAAT
>Ga0116192_1001647_pt1 | contig 15441 bp, 15 predicted proteins | sample AD_UKC113_MetaG_FD_89876 | JGI IMG/M metagenome (GOLD analysis project Ga0116192, IMG submission 89876) | Active sludge microbial communities of municipal wastewater-treating anaerobic digesters from Hong Kong - AD_UKC113_MetaG | ecosystem: Engineered > Bioreactor > Anaerobic > Digestate... | reverse complement strand
CCGATCGGAGGGCGGGCGCCTGCGTTGCGCCGGAACCGTAGGGGCCCTCGTCTTCCCTGCTCCCACTTTCTCCGGGGAAGAAACGGGTTTCCGGAAGCCGACGAGGACTCGCGGATCGTCAACCGCCTTTGCCGCTCTCATCCCTTCGTGCCGTCGCCGACCGACGTCGAGCCCGGCGGGGGCGTTCCAACCGTTCCTATAATCCAGCAGTTGAAGCCATTCCAACTTTTGATCCGGACTGCCGAATAAGGATGCATTCCCGTTGACATCCCATTGAAGCCTGAAATAACGGCATCCGTCTTCCCGCAGCAGATCCGCATCGCACTCCAGACCTCGGAGGCCCGCCAGGAGACGCCCCCGGAGATTTGTCCCGCTACTCGTGTTCGCCCCGGTTCTTCTCCTCCTGACCAGTCATTCTTACGAGTCGGCAGGGAATCGTTCTTCCCATCTCCATTCGTAAGCGGACGGCATGATCGCTTCCCTACAGTCCCCAACCATCGAGGAAGCCTTGGGGTTGGAACCCGGGACCGAGGGGATTTCCGATGCGGAGACCATTGCCGGGGAAGGCTCCACCCAGGACGATGGGGAGCCGGGGGAGTTGGCGGAAGCGCCGGATGACAGGGAGGATCCTGCCCGGCAGGGCGTTGCCCCCGATGGGCGTGAGCCCCTTCTCCTTGTGAGGGCCGCAGACGCCAAGGCTCCTGCCGTCGCCGACCCATGGCCCGAACTGCCGCTTGGAGACGACGACAAAGTGGTCAAAAACCCTTACGTCGTCACCGGCAAAAAAGATCCCCGTCATTACGGCATCTTCTGGAGCACGCTGCTGTACAACTCTTTCGGCAAGTGGCTGGAGAGCCCTTACAGCAACCCCAGATCCGGTGTGGCCAAGAGGTGCCGGGAATGCCGCATGGTTTCCCCCACCGTTTGGAAAAGGGGAAAAGCCGGTCAACGCGGCTCCCGACAGAGGGGGGAATCGACCGGAAACCCGGAAGCATCCACTCGCACCGGACCACCGTCGACCCAAACCTCTTGCAAAATTCCCTCACGATGAATGCATGGGCCAAACGGTTGGAGGGAAAGATCGTGGTGGATGTGACCCTTTACAATGACAAGACGGGGCATCATGTTCCTTCCGATTGCTTGCCCCTTGAGGCACCCTATCCTGGTGGTGAAGGCGACGGATTCCGCTGGAAAGCCACTCCAGCAGGTGAGCGGTTCCGTTTTGCCTCCCTGGTTCGGAACGGAGGGAGAAAGAGACGGGAAAGGAGACGATGGCGTGGAGTACGCACAATCCCCGAAAAGCCGGAGGATCGATTTGCCCGGCTCTGCCTGGAACCCCGACAGGAAGTATCTTGGAGGACTCCCCGGCAAGACCTACGCCAAGCTCCTGCAGGAGTTGCGGACCAATGTCTTTCCTACGGCCTCCTACTGGAGGCACACCACCCTCGTGAGCGACAACCGGCTTGCCGCCTTCGAGCGGGACACCTCCGGTTATTCCTTCTTTCCCGAAGGAGCCGGAGAGATCACCGGGACGAACACCCACCTTTACCGCCGCGATTCATCCAACCGATGGACCAAAAGAAGAGGGCGATGCCGGACATCGTCATGGCCCGCAACGTGCCGGTTCTACGGCAGGAGTGTTGAATCCTTCCTATGGACGCCCTTCCTTGGCGACCACCTCGTTTGCGACCGGTTTGAACAGGAAAGAAACCCTGCCTTCGTCCGAAGGATCATCGAAGGTCAACAGCACCCCGACTTTGTCGCCGTCCCAGAAGTAGCGTTTTTCCGATTGGACGGGATGGTAGGCATTTCCCAGCTGTTGATAGAAGCGCTCCTTGATCTTCGAGAAGGCATCTGCGGTCCTGTAATATATGATGACGTTGTAAAAGTGTCCCTTGTGAAAGCCGTAAACGATGTTGTTCACTTCGACGTCCTCGAAGCTGAGCTGGTCGCCGTCCCGCACATAGAACGTCAGGTCTCCGTCCTCGGCCAGGAGTTTCACCCCGGGCACTTCGCCAACCGAGGCTCCCCAAGGGATTCCCCGAAACCGGTCGAATTCCTTGGGAACCGGGGGGCTGTTCAGGACGACGGCCAGCCCGCCCAGCCCTACCAGCAAAACACAAGCCAGGATCATGAGGATGAGCCCTTTGCGCCCACCTGAAGCCATGCTTTTCTCCTTGTCTTAAAAAAGACCCGGACGATGCGCCCTCGCCCGTGCAGCCCCCTCGGGGGAACGCCCACCTTTATGCCGCCGCCGGGAGGTCTCGCCGCAGCCCTAGAAATCGGCACTTCCCGGAGACCGGGGAAAAGGAATCGCCTCCCGGATATTTGCGACGCCGGTCACGAACTGGACCATGCGCTCGAGGCCGAGTCCGAACCCGGCATGGGGAGCGGACCCATACTCCCGAAGGTCGAGATACCAGCGGTAGTCTTCGACGGATATGCCCTTCTGTTTCATCTGATCGAGCAAGACATCCGGCCGTTCCTCCCTCTGGGAGCCCCCGATGATCTCCCCCACCCGCGGGACCAGGATGTCCATGGCCGCAACGGTCTTGCCGTCGTCGTTTCTCCGCATGTAAAAAGGCTTCAAATCCCGGGGAAAGTGGACAACGGCCAGGGGTCCGCCCACGTATTTTTCCGCCAGGTACCGTTCGTGTTCCGCCTGCAGGTCGCTTCCCCAGGAAACCGGAAAGGCAAAGGGTTCCCCGGACTTGCGAAGGACCTCCACGGCCTCGCCGTAGGTCATGACCTGGAAGGGCTCCCGGGTGAGCTTATCGAGGGATTCCATCACACCCGGTTCCACAAACCGGGCAAAGAAACGCAGGTCCTCCTCGCAATCCGCCAGCACCGCTTGCGCTAGGCTCTTGAGAAAGGCTTCCGCCAATTCGAGATCGTCCTCGAGATCGTAGAAAGCCATCTCGGGCTCAACCATCCAGAACTCGGCCAAGTGTCGGCTGGTGTTGGAGTTTTCGGCCCTGAACGTGGGACCGAAGGTATAGACTTTGCCCAGGGACAGGGCGTAGATTTCCGCCTGGAGTTGACCGCTCACCGTAAGATACACAGGTTTTCCAAAAAAATCCTCCTCGAAGGGATTCCCTCCCTCTCGGAGCGCCGCAGCCGCTTTCTGCAGGTCCAGGGTGGTGACCCTGAAGACCTCCCCCGCACCCTCACAGTCGCTGGAGGTGATCACCGGCGTATGGATCCAATAGAATCCCCGATCCTGGAAGAACCGGTGAATCGCCTGGGAGAGTCTGTTTCTGACCCGGGTGACGGCCCCGATGGTATTGGTCCGGGGCCTGAGATGTGCGATCTGACGCAGGAACTCGAAGGAATGCCGCTTCTTCTGAAGGGGATATTTGGCCGGGTCCGCCCCCCCATAGACCTGGATCCGATGCGCCCGGAGCTCGATGCTCTGTTCCCGCCCGGGGGAAGCCAGGACCGTACCTTCCACCCGAAGGCTGGAACCGGTGGTGACGGAACCCATGGTAGGTTTGTGCTCTCCCAAGGCGGTTTCCGCAACCACCTGGAGATTCCTAAAACAGGATCCGTCGTTGAGCTCGATAAACGTCACTCCGGCCTTGGAATCCCGCCGGGTCCTCACCCAGCCTTGAACCAGGACCGGCTTTCCCAGGTATTCGTTTTCCCGGCGAAACAGGTCGGCGATGCAAATTCCCTTCTCCATGGCGCAGGGACCCTTTCGTGCGATTTCCGGGTTCGGTTCGATCACGGCCCATCCGGGCCGGAGCACGCCCCCCGGTTCCGGTGCGGCGATCCAGCCCATTGCATCCGTTTCTCCTCGGCGAAAACGGCAAGGGCGGCCGAGCGCATCCTCCTGGGGGGCCGTTTGCGATTGTAGCACAGCCTTCCCAAAGAACAAACCGTGCGCGGCCGGGGCTTTCGGCCGGATCTCCTTGTCCATGGCGTTTTCCCGGCAACTGTGCTAGTAGAGCCCCTGGAAGGTTGGTGTTTCACCCCAGGAAAACCTGAGGACCCGTGTCGAGACAATTCTATCAGACCCTCTTGGAACAAATCGTCACCTGGTGTCTCAATGCCGGAGGCTGGTTGTTGCTGCCTGCGGTCTGTTACGGTCTGAGAAACCATGGGGAGTTCCTCAAAGGCAGGCTGGGGAATTTTTCCTTGGACGCCGCAGACCGGAAAGGACCGCGAATTTGGTTCCATGCGGCTTCGGTGGGAGAAGTCAACGGAGCCGTCCCCATCCTGCATCTCACCCACAGGCACCTGCCCCGGGCCTTCATCTGCCTCAGCGTGGGGACTCCCCAAGGCCATGAATTTGCCAAATCCCAACTGCCTGCCTGGGCGACGGTCGTTCCCTTCCCCGTCGATGTGCCCTGGATTGTGGACAAGAGCCTGAAAAGGATTCGGCCCGATCTGTACGTGGGATTCGAGAGCGAGTTCTGGCCCGTCCTGTTGGGCCGCCTGAGGCGCGCAGGAGTCCCGGCTCTTCTCCTCAACGGCCGTCTCTCCCGGCGGTCCGCCGAGAAGTATCGCTTCCTTCGCCCGGTTTTTCAGCCTCTCTTTCAGCATTTTCGCCGCATAGCCCTGCATTCGGAACAGGATCGGCAAAACCTGCTCGATATGGGGGTTTCTCCGGACCGAATCCGGGTGGTGGGAAGCTCCAAGCACGACGGCCTGCGGCTCCGGGTGCGGCCCGAGGCCGCAGCACGCTGGCGGGGACTCTTGGGGATTCCCGAGAACACGCCCGTCCTCTTGGGGGGGAGTCTTCGCCGTTCGGAATGCACCGGTCTTCTCGAGGTCTTCTGCGAGCTTCGTAAAACCACGGATTCGTGCCTGGGGATCTTTGCACCCCGACATCTCCATCAGGTGCTCCCCATGGCCGAGTGGCTCACGAACCGCGGGGTGCCTTTTCAGAGACTGTCCGAAATCGAGGGGCGGCGCACACGAAGAGAGGCCCCCGTGGTACTGGTGGATCGCATCGGGGTTCTCTTCGAGCTGTACGCTTTAGGGGACCTGATCTTCTGCGGAGGCACCCTCGAGCCCATCGGGGGCCACAACATCCTCGAACCTGCGGCCTGGGCCAGGCCCGTTTTCTACGGTCCTCACGTGGAGAAGGTCCGGGAAGAGCACCGGGTCCTGGCGAAAAAGAAAGGGGGATTTCCCGTTCGGGATTTCGACGACCTCCGTCAGCAGTGGGCATACTGGCTTCGACATCTTCCCGAGTTGAAGAGCTTTGGGGAAAATGCTAAAGATGCCCTGGACTTTCTTGGGGGGGCTGCGGAAAAACAGGTGGAGCTGTTGCTGCAGACCCTTTCCGAATCCGGTGCGAGGGTGGGTGCATGACGACGGATCGCCTCCAAACCCTTCTCCAGGAATTCAAAGACGGGAAAAAGACCCTGGAGGAGGTATTGGATTTTCTCAAGAGACTTCCCTTCGAGGATCTGTCTTTCGCTCGAGTGGACCATCATCGGGGCCTTCGTCGCGGGTTCCCCGAGGTCGTCTACGGGGAAGGGAAAACCGCCCGGCAGATTATCGATATTGTTGGGGCCATGCAGCGATTCGGGAGCGACATCCTGGTGACGAGGGTGGAGGAGGGCAAAGCTCGGGAAGTCGCCTCCACCGTCCCCGGAATGACATACCATCCCCTGGCCGGGATCCTTTCCTTCTGCCAGGAACCCCACGGCGAGAAGGCCCCGGGGAGCATCCGTGTCCTGTGTGCGGGGTCCTCGGACATCCCCGTTGCGGAGGAAGCGGCCGTGACCGCCGAATTCATGGGCAATCGGGTGGGTCGCCACTACGACGTGGGGGTGGCCGGACTGCACCGTCTGCTGCAGATTTGGGACGAGATTCGGGACGCCTCGGTTTACGTGGTGGCTGCGGGGATGGAGGGAGCCCTGCCCAGCGTGGTGGCCGGCCTGGTGGACCGCCCGGTGATCGCCGTCCCAACCAGTGTGGGATACGGAGCGGGCTTCGGGGGAATCGCAGCTCTCCTGGGCATGTTGAATTCTTGCGCCCCGGGCATTGCTGTGGTTAACATTGACAACGGGTTTGGCGCCGGTTACCTGGCCGGTCTGATCAACCGGCGCTCCGGGGCAGGACAAGCCCGGGCAGAGAGCGAAACCGCCTGAATCGCCGGAGGAGGCGTCGCAGCCTTTTCCGCGGATACCCCCCGGTCCCCTCCAGGGTTGGAAGTGGAGTCCGGAGAGAAAGGAACGAGGAAAATGGCGAGAGAATACCGCCCCAATGTCCGGGAGTCCGCCGTGATATCGAGGTTGGACCACGCCAAGGAATCCCAGCGCATCAATGCCTTGAACCTGCTTCGCCAGCATCTGGAGGAAGTAAGCTGGCGCATCGTTACGAAACTGGTGGAAGAAAGGTTGGTGGAGACCACATCGATGGATGACCTGGAGGGCCAGATCCAGCAGGCCCTGCAGACCATGCTCACTTCAGAAGAATTCGAGATCCAGTACCAGACGGCCAATTTGAGGACCCTGGTCCCCCGTCCCCATTTCATCAGCCTCTATGTGACGGCCTTCATCGTGGAAAAGCTCATCGATCACCCGAGCGTCAAGGAGATATTCGGCACCGACGAGGACATCTATGCATGTGTGAATCGGCAGGTTTCCCGGTTCATACCCCTCCAGTAGCCGCTTTCCACCGAATTGCTCCATCCGGTTTCCGGCGGACGTGCAGACTCCCGGGCTCAGTCCGTCACGGACCCATCCCCGGGCCGTGAGTCTTTTTTTTGTCGCCGCCCGGAGCGTTTTCCGCGCCCGACACGGCCCTTCGTGCCTGAAGGGCCAGGTCTTTGAGCTCCAAGAGATCCCGGTACGAAAAATCAGCCCGCCTGCAGGCAAAAAAAGAATTGTTGTGATACAAGGGCTCGTTTTCGATATCAAAGGACGAAACCTGCACCGCATCCTTCCACATGGGGCTTCCCGGCACGGGGGAATATTCGGCCAAGAAGGGACTCAACCCTTCCCTGCGAACCGCATTGACGGCATCGGCCACCTCCCGGGGGGACTGGCCGGGGGCTCCGCACAAGAGGTAGACACCGATACGATCCTTGGAAAACCCGGCCCGGGCCAGGTTCCGGACCGCTTCTTCGAACATGTCCGCCTCGACCTTTCCTCCCCACTGGCGATGCCTCTGGGGCTGGGTGGTCTCCAATCCCAGGCGGAGAGTGGTAAAACCGCCGGCGAACAGCAGATCACACCACTCGGGCGTGAGGGCTCGGACGTGCACGGCGTTGGGGGTATGAAACCTCAGGGCAACCCCGTCCCTGCAGAGCCTTTCCAGCGCGGGCCTCAGGCTCGATTCCGCATGGAGCAAAAGGGCGTCGTCGTAGAAGGCAAAATCCACGACCCCTCGCTCGCCGTGCCACCTGGAGATCTCACGGTGGATGTCCTCTCCGCTCCTCCGTTCCCATCGGGGCTCGAGTCGAGCCGACGCACAGTAAGGGCAGCGAAAGGGGCATCCCCTGCCCGCGAGAATCGGGACATATTCCAGAAGCGGAACAAGGTCCCAGGCGGGAGACGGCAGGAAGCTCAAGTCCCCCCATCGGTCCTTGTTGCGGACCGGCACCTGAAGAGTGTCCTCCACCCTGCGCCCGATGCGGGGGAGGGGGTCGGTCACCACCAGGTCGGCCCCGCTGGTGCGCCGGGCATGGTCTTCGCACAGCCGGGCGTAAACGCCGCCCAGCCAGATGGGGATTTCGGCAAAGACATCGCGCAAAGCCCCGATGGTCTGCTGGACACCGGGATACCAATAGGTCATCATGGAGGTCACCCAGATGAGGTCCGGTTTCGGAAGTGCCCGGAGCTTTTGTCGAAAGCTTTCGGGATGGATGCCGTGGCGGTAGTAAAACCGGGGGAAATCCCGGTAAGGGGAGGGCTTTTCGATCTTCATTTTGGGGTACTTCCCGGTCCCGTAACTCCGGGACACCCCCGGCTTCATGTCCGGATGGGTATTGCTGAAGGGATCGTACCGGTCAAGGCAATCCACCAAGGCGACCTGGATGCCGTTTTCCCGCAGGAGGGACGCCAGGGTCAGCAAACCCAGGGGCTTGGACCACAGATCGTAGGCGGCAAAATCCGTGATCCAGGGGTTGACTAAGAGGACAAAGGGAGTTCTTGGCATACGAGATCCGCCATGCGGAACCCGCCGGGGGTCGATCCCAAGGCGGGCCCCAACGGAATTTCCGTAAAGAGTCCGGTGAAAGAAGTTCACATCCTTATAGCTCCGGGACCCTGCAGGGTCAACTTCGGCAGGAATTGTTTCCCGAAAACCTATTCCTGCGGGACCTTTGCACCCTTTCCTAATCGTGTCCCCTCCGGCAAGACCGAGACCAAGGAGACTATATGAGAGCCGTGGTTCAAAGGGTTTCTCGAGCCCGGGTCGAGATTCGCGGGGAGACCGTCGGCCGGGTTGACCAAGGCCTGGTGGTTTTCCTGGGAGTCGGCCCCGACGATGGTCCGGAAGACGCCCGGTCCATGGCCGACAAGGTCCTCCACCTGAGGATCTTCCCCGACGGCGAAGACAAGATGAACCGGTCCGTCCTGGATCTCCGGGGGCAGTTGCTGGTTGTCTCCCAATTCACCCTGTACGGTGACTGTCGCAAGGGGAGAAGGCCTTCCTATGCGGGAGCCGCCCCTCCGGAGAAGGCCCGGCTGCTCTACGAAGCCTTCGTTTCGGAACTTCGTGGGAGCGGCCTGGGCGTGGAAACGGGACAATTCCAGGAGCAGATGGAGGTCCACCTGGTAAACGACGGACCCGTGACCTTGCTGCTGGACAGTAAGAAGAAATTCTGATTTCAGGAAGGGAGGTTCCCGACTATCGACCGGGAAACCCGCGCAGACCCTGGATCCGAGAAGTGGTCGGCATTCAGGAAGGAATCGGGCGGGAACTGAGGAAAGGTCCTGCCGGTCGAGGGGATGAGGCGGGCCATTACCTCCCGGCGAATTCCGTCAAGGGGTAATGATGGGTTGCCCGGCGCAGCAGGATCCTCGTCACCACCGCCATGAGTTCATGAAAATCGGCATCCGCGTAGGTTAGGAACCGGGGACGAAGGCCATGCCCCCGGGCAACGGTGTCCGCGTCGGAATCCGGCAAGATCAGGACGATGGGAAGGTCTCGGAAATGCTCCCTCATCTTCAGCAGGTCGGAAAGATCCAACTGAGTTCGGGGGAAAAAGACCCCGGCCAACAGATCATAGGAGCCGTGGATCATGGCCCGGCGGAGCTGCTCAATACTGGAGCATGTCAGAAGCCTCTCCCGATGAATGATGTTTCGAAGGAGACCATCCAGAATCCGATGGGTCTCATCCTGTGCGGGAGAAAAGAACAACAGGTCCATGGAGGCCGTTTCTCGATGAAGGGGTTATGGGTGTCGTCCAATCAATAGAACCCCCAATCAAGAATTGTGCCCAAAGGGTTTTCATCCAGTTTCGTTAGTGGTTACAGGCGATTGGAAGGGGGCGTCTCCGCCGGAGAACCCGAAATTGGGCAACCGATCGTCCAACAGGCCGGACGCATTCCCATAAATCGGACAGGGACCGGCCGGAAATTGTCTCCCCGAAAGGGAGGCGGAGTCTTGTCTTATGGGACTTTTGGCACCGAGGACGGCTGTAGAGGTTCGACGACAAGCGGAGCGGGGCCGCGTTTCCCGCTGCAGGGGGTGCCGAGGATGCGCGTCTTGCAGGGTCCGTGGGGGCTAACGAGACGGGAAGGCCCGGGAGGGGGCGAGGATTTCAAGCCGGATCGGCGATGTTGTATTCTTTCAGAAGCTCATAGAGCCTGGATCGGGACAATCCCGAGATTCTACAGGCTTCCTTAATGTTGCGTCCCGTGTGACCGACCAAGTGGGTAAGGTACTGTCGGTCCATGGTCTCGCGAAACTCTTTGAAAGGAAGAATGGATTCGGACCTCAGGGAGGTCTCGGCACGAGGGGGGCCGGGTGCCGTTTTCTTGCTCAGCAGCATGGCGGCCAGGTGGATCCGGATGGAATCGGGAAGGTGGATTGGAAAAAGGGTCGGTTCGTCACGCGCCACGGCCAGGGCCCTCTCCAGTGCATGGAACAATTCCCGGACGTTTCCCGGCCAACGGTAGGCCAGAAGGGCCTCCAGGAAATCCGGGGAAAACCCCTTCAGTCCCAGTCTGTAGCGTTCACACAGGTTGGCGAGGTGATGCATGGCCAGGTCTTTGATGTCGCTGGGGCGTTCGCACAACGGCGGCAGCTCTATGGTAAAGGACCGGATGCGGAACAGCAGATCGCTACGGAAGCTCCCCTCTTCCACCATCTTTTGCAGGTCCCGGTTGGTTCCCGAAACCAGCCTGAAATCGCTTTCGACTTCGCTCTTGCTCCCAATGGGCCTAAAGCGTCGTTCCTGCAGAACCCTCAGAAACGCCTTCTGAAGCTGTAGGGGCAGTTCTCCCACTTCGTCCAGAAAAAGGGTCCCGCCGTGAGCCTGCTTGATCAGCCCCTCCCGGGTTCGGTCCGCCCCCGTAAATGCGCCTTTTTCATGACCAAACAGCATGCTTTCGACGATGGTTTCCGGCAGAGCTGCGCAGTCCACAACCACAAAAGGCCGGCTTCCACGAGGGCTGTTTCGGTGGATGGCGGAAGCGAACAATTCCTTGCCCGTTCCCGTTTCCCCCGTGATAAGAACCGTGGCGTCCGTCCCGGCCACCTGGGCAACCAGATCCAGGCAGGTTTTGATCCTGGGACTCTCCCCCACAATACCGCAGCGATCCAACGCCATCAGGCGCGAACCGGGGCTCCTGTCCCGTTTCTCCTGTCGATATTGGAGGGCCCGCACCAAGGGAAGCGTCATCTCCTGGATGGTTGACGGCTTCTGAATGTAATCCCAGGCCCCGCTCTTGATGGCAAGCTCGGCCCCACTCAATCGGCCTGCACCGGTAATGATGATGACTTCCGGGCGGGACGCCGTTTCGGAAATCTCGGGCAAGCCGTCCAGCCCGCTTCCATCAGGCAATCCCACGTCCAGAAAGACCACATCGTATTCGCCGGCGTGAGCGGCCGAAATTCCCTGGGCGAGGGTATGGGCATAGGCCACCTCATGCCCCATCTTCTTGACGACCCCCGAAAGGAGCCTGCAAATCCCCGGATCGTCGTCAATGATCAAGACATTTGCCATATCGAGCCTTTCAGCGTTCCGGACCCGAAGGGTTCCCTAACTCGTGGCACCCCGACAGCGATCGACCCCATCCCGGGAGGCTGACGGTGCAGAACGAAGACTCCGGTACCGAGCGTTCACCGCCCCCTCATCGTCCCTTGGGGCGGGAATACGGAGACTCTCCGGTCATCGCAACCCTCGGAAGTTCCGGGGGGCAAAGCCGAGACTCGCGACCGCCGCCCCGGGGGAAAGGGATTTGCCCTCTAGCCTACCTTAAAGAAGGCCTTTTTGTTGGCGCCGCAGACGGGACACTTATCCGGGGCCTGGTCTCCCACCGTGTATCCACATATTTTGCAAACGTGGTAATCCTTTACCGGAAATTTTTCAGGGTCCTCCAGGGCCTTCGCGTACAGGGCTGCGTGGACCTTTTCCACCTCGTTGGCATAGTGAAAACTGATTTCCGCCGCCTTTTGTCCCTCCTCCTTGGCGTCGGAGATCATCTGCGGATACATGTTCTTGAACTCGTGCATTTCGCCGGACAAGGCCTCTTGGAGGTTCTCCCGGGTCTTCCCGACCCCGCCCGCAACCCGGAAATGCTTCAAGGCATGGACGGTCTCCGCAGCCGCAACGGCCCTGAACAACTTGGCAACCCCGTGGAGAGACTCGTCTTCCGCTCTCTCGGCAAAAGCCAGGTATCGTCGATTGGCCTGGGACTCGCCTGCAAACGCCTCTTTCAGGTTTTTTTCCGTCTTCGTCGACATGGCCTTCTCCTACAGGAATGTCAATCGTGAACGTACCGCAACCTAAGGTCGCAGCTTAAACCAAACCGTCTCATTTTGAAAGGGATTGTCGAGGCATTGCCCCCCCTGGCCGACCCGTCGCGGCCCCGAGTCGGCCCGCACTTCCACCTCCCGGTGTCGCTCCGTTTCACAGAGGGCTCCAAGCGCCCCGGGACTCCCTTCAAAAACCGCGGGGGTTTCCAGGTATGCTTTGATTCCGGGAGGCGGATATATTAAGATGTGCGTACCCAAAAGATCGCGATCCTGCTCCCACGGACCATTCGCCCATTCATGTTCTCGACCCGGGTACACGTGACCTTTCCCGGGGGGTTGCCCGTCGTTCCGGGAAACGGAACGGAATTGCACAAACCCCACGCACCGGAGGGAAAGGGCGGCCGCGTTGGTGCGGATCATCTTTCATTGCAGGAACTTCAAGCAGACTGAAACCGGTTCGGTAAGAGTAGTGAGCAGTAGGGGAAACAGACCTTCTGATTCCCGCCCTCCGAAAATCGGCCTTTCAGGGAAATGCATCATTGAATTCGCCAACCATGAATGTTTGAGAGGAGGAACCATGAGCACACCGTTTCAGCCGGGCATGACCCATGAATTGAAAATCAAGTCCACACCGGAACACTCCGCCCGAGTTTTCTATCCGCACCTTCCCGATGTTTTCGCCACCCCTTTCCTGGGGGGGCTCATGGAACGGGTTTCCGCCGAACTCATCAATGAACGCCTTCAACCGGGAGAACAGTCCGTGGGGATCTCCATGGACCTGAAGCACACTGCAGCCACGCCTCTGGGCATGGAAATCCGGGTCGTGACCAAGGTGACGAGTGTGGAAGGAAGAAAGCTGACTTTCCGACTGGAAGCCTTTGACGAAGTCGAGAAGATCGGAGAAGCGACCCACGAACGATTCATCATTCAGGCGGACAAATTCAACGCGCGGGTAGCGGAGAAGGCGCGAAAGAAATGAGCGTTCGCCCCGGACGATGTCTGAGGCATTGCCGTGCCGGGAAGCTCCCCGGTTGCACGGGCATGCGGCAGCCCAAAGGGAACGATCCAGGAGGACCTTATGGCTTTTTCCGGTTTGGAGGCCTTTTTCTATCCCAAGAGCGTTGCGGTCATCGGGGCATCGGAGAGTGCAGGGAAGCTGGGACACGAGATTCTGAGAAATCTCCTCGAGGGGGGGTTTCCCGGTCAAGTCCATCCCGTCAATCCCAAGAGCGACCGGGTCCTGGGAAGACAATGTTACCGGAACATCAAGGAGATACCCGGTCAGGTGGATCTGGCGGTGGTCATAATACCCGCCCGCCTGGTATCCCAGGCCATCCACGACTGCGGAGAAAAAGGGGTCAAGGGTGCCGTCGTCATCTCGGGCGGCTTCAGTGAGGCGGGACCGGAAGGGGAAGCACTTCAAGCGGAACTGGCCGACACGGCCCGCAAGACGGGAGTTCGGGTCCTTGGGCCCAATTGTCAGGGGGTGAACAATCCCTATGGTCCCCTGTGCGCTTCCTGGCCTCTGCTCACCCGCAGGGGACGTGTTGCCGTGATCAGTCAAAGCGGCACCGTAGGGGCTGCCATGATGGACTGGTTCTCCGTAGAGGACCTGGGAGTTTCGGGGTTCGTCAGCTTGGGGAATCGAGCGGATGTGGATGAAATCGATCTCATCGAATACTACGAGCACGATCCCCATACGCGGGTCATCGCAGCCTACCTCGAGGGCATCAAGGATCCGGCCCGCTTTCAAAAGGTGATCCAGTCTTTGAAAAAGCCCCTCGTGGTCCTGAAATCCGGCCGGACCCCCCGGGGAAAAGTCGCCGCCGAGTCCCATACCAAGTCCCTGGCAGGGGCGGACTCCGTCTATTCCGCCCTATTTCGCCGGTACGGGATCTACCGGGCCGACACCATCGAGGAATTTTACGACATTTCCAAGGCCCTCGCCTATCTGGAACCGCCCAAAGGCAACCGGGTCCTTTTCATCACCACTTCCGGGGGGGCTGCCATCCTTGCCACCGATGCGGCGGAACAGGAAGGAATCGAAATCCCGCCGCTCCCCGAGGAACTGTCGACGCAGCTGGAAGGGGTGATCCCGCCTCATGCCATCCGAGCCAATCCCCTGGATCTGACCGGCGACGCCAATGCCAAAATGTTCCGGGAAGTCATCCAGCGAGCCCGACCTTACTACGATACCCTGGGGATCCTATTCGGGGACCCGATTGTGGACGCCTCTCAGGTGGTATCGGCCGGGGCCAATGAACTGGTCGTCTTCCTGGGAGGAGCGGAGGTGGAGCGGGCCGAGAAGCTCAAAATGCACCAGATGGGAATCCCGGTCTATCCGACGCCCGAGAGGGGAATGAAAGCCCTGGCCTCCGTCATCCCTCCCGAAAAGAAAACCGGAAGAGCGGCCTTCACGGTACCCGTCGCCCGGGGGCGGACCCAGTTGAGCTTTTTTGAGAGCATCAAGTTCCTGGAGAGCAAGGGTTTCGGCTGCATTGTGAGTCGCTTTGCCGACAGCCCCGGAAAGGCGGTGCACGTTGCCCATCAACTGGGCCTGCCCGTGAGCCTGCGAATTGACTCCCCCGACATTCTCCACAAATCCGATTACGGGGGGGTGAGACTCAACCTCCTCTCCGCCCAGGACGTGCGAGCCGCCTATACCAAGATGATGGAGGAGGTGAAAACCCGGTTCCCGGATGCCCGGATCAACGGGGTGGTGGTGAGTGCCATGGCCACTCCCGGCCTTGAACTGATTCTGGGGATGAACCGAGATCCGCAGTTTGGACCCATTCTCGTTTTCGGCGTCGGAGGCACTGCCGTGGAGTTGTATCGAGACGTCTCCATGCGGCTGTTGCCCCTGAATCGCGAGGAAGTGCTTCAGATGATGAGTGAAATCAAGGGAGCTCCTTTGCTCAGGGGCTTTCGAGGCAGGCGTCCCGTAAACGAGAACGCCGTCGCCGACGCCATTCTGAAACTGGCTCAAGTGGCTGAGGAAAACCCGGACATCGTGGAGATCGACTTGAACCCGGTCTTTGCCTATTCCGAAGATATCGTGGTGGTGGACGCAAGAATCCTGAAAGCGTGAGAATGAACCCGAGGATTCCCCGTTGCGTGACCGAAATCTTGCCGACAACTTAGCCTTGGGAGGCAACCCATGCAGGTCCTTGTTCTGTACTATTCCAGGGGAGGAAATACCCGCAAGCTGGCAGAAGCCGTTGTCCAAGGGGTTCAAACGGTTCCTTCGGTCAGGGCCGTCCTGAGGACTACCGAAGAGGTGACCAAAGAGGATTTGCTCGATTCCGCAGGCATCATTGCGGGATCCCCCGTTTATTTCGGCGTCATGGCCGCCGATTTGAAGCGGGTGTTTGACGAACACGTCGGTATTCGAAAGAAGATGGAAAACAAGGTTGGAGCCGCTTTCACCACTTCCGGGGATCCGACCGGCGGCAAGGAGACAACCATGATGTCCATTCTACAGTGCCTGCTCATTTACGGAATGATCATCGTGGGGGATCCCCTGAGCGCTACGGGACATTATGGAGTTGCCTGCACGGG
>Ga0116192_1001646_pt1 | contig 15444 bp, 11 predicted proteins | sample AD_UKC113_MetaG_FD_89876 | JGI IMG/M metagenome (GOLD analysis project Ga0116192, IMG submission 89876) | Active sludge microbial communities of municipal wastewater-treating anaerobic digesters from Hong Kong - AD_UKC113_MetaG | ecosystem: Engineered > Bioreactor > Anaerobic > Digestate... | reverse complement strand
TGATATCATATTATGTGCTTAAACATAAGCGCATGAATAAAAAGTTCTAATTTAAAATCACAATCAACTGACTTAGTAGATTAGTGAAATTAGATTTATGCGCTTAAATTTTGGGAACTCAGGTTTCTGGGGGTTCTGAGATGGTTTTCAGCCGGAGATATTTCCTTATAGTTTCCCTAGCATAACCTTTTCTTCTAGATATTTCACTGATGCTAAAGCCTTGTGAAAACAAATCTCGTATCAATAGCCATTCCTCCACTTTCAGCATTATTTACAATCCTCGAACTTTTCTCAAGGATTGAGAATTGGAAGTTTTTAACCCGCCGAAAATGGAAGATTCTTAACCGCCATTAACACTTTCAAGTTGTCGGATAAAAATAAATAACTTGCAGCCGATACTCCTTATTGATAACCATGGTTATCGGAGTTACAAACATAAAAAGGATATAATTTTGCTGCCTGCCCTCACGGATCCGGAGGGGATCCATCAAGGATAAAGAGAAAAACAGAAACGACAAAATGAATACAAAAAAGAAAAATAAAGGGTGTATTAAAATTCAAGGTTGGCACCATGGTGTGAGATCTACCGGTGGCACAGATGCTACAGGATCCAACAACGAATAGAGCCCTGCCAATATTAAAGCCGCTATTGACAGTTTGTAAGTGAGGTCATCTTTGTTTTCAAACATGCTCTCTCACCCCCCTATCGATCGATATTTTATCTTTTTTATTAAATATTATGTATTGATGTGAGAAAAGCATTACGCCCAGTTATGAAAGAAATAAAGATTATTTAATCACCTTATAAAGCGGTTCTCCTAACTTTTCTTTTCCGTTTTCATCTAGCTCTCTTATTGTGAACTCTGTGACTATCAAATCAAAAGTCTGGTCCGGATCATCCGCGAACTTTCGGAAATCATCAATTTCTAAATCAATTGGTGTAGGTTCATCATCATCTTTGATTTTTACTAAAATGTTTTCGTAGTTGTTGAGCTCTGCCAGCTTCTCAAGTGCTTCAATTATTGACATTTTCATGCTTTTATTCCTCCTTCTTTCCTTCGGTGCCTTCCAATTCCACAAGATCTTTTATTATAAAGTCTGGTAAATGATCATAAACAGATCTTTCACGCATTAGCAAACCTTGTTTAATCTCTTTTTCAGCTTCAATAATGAGTTGATCAGGATCTTTACCTGCAAATTCACAAAATGCTTTAATAGCATGCGAGTAATTTCTTTTTGTGTTATCTGACTTTGCAACTACTCCGAGCTATTTATCAAATAAGCTTTTCAAAATAATACCTCTTTTTGTCCCATCATTCTAACTCATTAATAGCATAATATAAATTTAAGGTTGTGATTCCATTTTCGGTATAACAATGATAAACGTGCTGCCCGGATATGAAAAAGCAGCATACAGGGAATTAAGGAATATTGAAGGAATCAAGGACGTCTACCATGTCTTCGGAGAGTATGACTTTGTCGTCATCATAGACGTTAAAGACCTGAGCATCCTTAATGCCGTGGTAGACAGGATAAGGGAAAGCGAGACTGTAACTGCAACCCAGACAATTATAGGTGCAGAACTCTGAATTTTTCAATGCCTGAAAGTACAGTATTCCTCCAGAAAAGAGCTGGAAGAATCGATATCTTTTTCAGCAGGCATAAATATTTATTACCTCACACTTTTATTAAGGAAGAATGCCTGCTTCAGGCAGCAAATTTCGCTTCAGCCTGCTAACTTGCTTCACAAGTATATTTCACTTTAAACACTGCTATAAAATCTCTCTGGATAGGACAGTTCTACATGACAGGACAGTTCTGGATAGAACAGTTTTACTATCCTTTCAATACCGCATTAGTTTCAAATATTAGATTTATTTTAAACATCGAATATTTTAAACATCAAATTCATTTTAATCACCGGATCAATTTTTCATCCCTGAGGTAAAAGTTCATGGAAACCCCCATTGCAGAAGAACTCGCTAAAAAACAAAAATCGATAAGTGTAGCAGAATTTTTTGAAAAGAACAGGCAGATCCTGGGTTTTGACTCTGCGCCTCGAAGCCTTATAACAACCGTGAAAGAAGCAGTGGACAACTCTCTCGATGCCTGTGAGGAAGCCGGGATTCTGCCGGACATCCTTGTCCAGGTCGAGAGAACTGGACCGGACTATGTAACCGTTATCATCGAAGACAACGGTCCCGGAATTATAAGAGAGCAGATCCCCAAAGTCTTTGCAAAACTGCTCTACGGCTCAAGGTTCCATGCCCTGAAACAGAGCCGTGGACAGCAGGGTATAGGAATTTCGGCGGCTGTCCTTTATGCCCAGATGACCGCAGGCAGGCATACGAAAATCCTCTCCAAAACCAGCCCGACAGCTCCAGCTCACTATTACGAGCTCATGATCAATACCAGCACCAATGAGCCCGATATCCTGGTAGACGAGGTCAGGGACTGGTTCCGCCCGCATGGGACCCAGATCGAGCTTGAAATGAAAGCTGCCTACGTAAAAGGGAGAAGGCAGTCCATTTATGAATACCTTAAAGCCACTGCAATTGTAAACCCCCACGCCAGGATAACTCTTATCGACCCTGACGGCAACGAAGAGGTCTTTGAAAGGGCTACGGATAAAATGCCTGATCCTGCAGAAGAAATTCTTCCTCATCCTGAAGGCATTGAACTCGGAACACTCATGAAAATGCTCCATTACACGGAGCGCCAGAAACTTGCTCCCTTCCTGCGCTACTCTTTTTGTAAAATCGGCCTGCTGACTGCCGAGGAAATCTGCAAAGCTGCAGGGCTGGACCCCGAACTCGACCCTCATACTCTTGGCCGCCATGAAGCAAGAAAACTGATTGAGGCTTTTGGGAAAGTAAAGATTATGGCTCCTCCGACTGACTGCCTTTCCCCTATTGGTGAAGAGCTTATCTACCGGGGGCTTGAGAAAGAGACAACCGTGGACTTCATTGCCACAAGTACAAGAAAACCAGCTGTGTATTCGGGAAATCCCTTTGTGGTCGAAGTCGGGCTTGCTTATGGAGGGAATCTCCCGAAAGAAGAAAAGATCAGCATCATGCGTTTTGCAAACCGTGTGCCTCTTCTTTACCAGCAGGGTGGCTGTGTGACCACACATGCTGTGGAAGATATCAAGTGGAAGCAGTACGGCTTGAACCAGCCTGGGGGAGGAGTTCCTATCGGTCCTGTTATTCTTCTCATCCACGTTGCTTCCATTAACGTGCCCTTTACTTCCGAATCAAAGGATGCTATTGCAGACATCCCTGTAATTAAAGAAGAAATTGACCTTGCAATCAAAGAGGTTGCAAGAAAACTCAAGCATTACCTTAGCAAGCAGAGCAACCTTAAGAAGCGCAGGGAAAAAGAGATCATCATTACAAAGGTTCTTCCGAAACTGGCAGCAAAGGTAGCACATGTTCTGGAAAAAGACGTCCCTGACATAAACCCTGTCGTTGCAAAGATCATGGGAAACCTGCTTGTGCACAGGGTAATTAAAAATAACGGAGACGGGACTGCAGACGTGGCAATTAAGGTCAAGAATTTCGGGACTTCTGCTTATTCTTTCAGGGTGCACGAAATGCTCCCCTGTAAAATCGGCGGGGCAAAGCCAGAGCCAAAGGTTGTGACAATGGGCAATGATTACGATTATGTCTGGGATATTTCGGCGGCTGCAGGGTCTTCAAAAGTACTGAGCTACAAAATTGAATCTGCAACGGAAGAAGAACTCAGAAAGTTCCCTCAATTGATTGTAGAAGGGATTGAAGAAGAACTGGTAACCGGAGCAAAAGCTTTCAAGGGTGTTTAAAATGGCGGAAGAAGCAAGCAACAAAACAAGAAAGGGAGACGTCCTTGCCAGGGAAAAACTCCTTGAGATTGCAGAAAGGATATATAACCAGTTTGAAGATGAGGTTATCCCGAGTGTCAGCCTTCCAAGCAGGACAAAAGCAAACCTGGAATATTCCGATGAGAGCGATGTCTGGGTCTATGGAGACCGGGAAAGCGAGAGAAGTGCAAAAACCGTAAAAGGTGCATTCCAGCTCCTTAAAACCACGTATGCAACGGATTTTCTCATAAACGAGCACCTCGCCCATAACCGCGGCTCAACACTTCGAGAACTTTATTATATTTCCGAGGGCTGGGACTACGCCAAATTCAAAGAACAGTCTGAAAGCGACCGCCTTATAGAAGACCTGGAAATTCTGACCAGCCTCCAGAGAGAGTATTTCCACATGCGGCCCGAAGAAGACGGAGCCACTATGTTCGGGCCTATTGAGATCACGGAAATGACAAAGCGCGGAGAGAGAGATATCCACTGCCAGAAGGATGTAGGGGAAGGCGGTTATCAGATCCCCTTCAATGTGGAAAATATTGAGTTTAAGAAACATGATGCGAGCATGATTATAGCCATAGAAACAGGTGGTATGTACGCACGCCTGATGGAAAACGGGTTTGATGAGGCTTATAATGCAATCCTTGTCCACCTGAAGGGCCAGCCTGCAAGGTCAACTCGCAGGATAATCAAACGCATGAACGAGGAACTCGGGATCCCTGTGGCAGTTTTTACTGACGGTGACCCGTGGTCTTACAGGATCTATGCCTCTGTTGCTTACGGAGCCATAAAGAGTGCTCACCTTTCGGAATTCATGGCTACTCCGGCAGCTAAATTCCTTGGTCTTCAGCCGTCTGATATAGTGGAGTACGAACTTTCAACCGACAAGCTCACAGAGCAGGATATAAATGCGCTCAGGAGTGAGCTTTCCGATCCCCGTTTTGAGTCTGAGTACTGGAAAGAGCAGATCCAGCTCCAGCTTGACATCGGCAAGAAGGCTGAACAGCAGGCTTTTGCAGGAAAGGGTCTGGACTTCGTAACTGATGTTTATCTTCCAAACAGACTGAAAGAAATGGGCATGATCTAAGGGAATTTCCTGTATATTCTGTCAAATTTTAAAAAGCTGGCTGGTGGTGATTAAAGTAAAGTGGAAATCTTGAATCTCTGCCAGCATTTTGCCAGCAAGCTGTTAGTTCAGGAGTAGAGAGCCACTTTTTAGAATTTTAAGCTAATAAATTGATATATTAACGCCGGATTTTTATCTTTTACTTCACTTTTTTCTTGAGCTTTGCGCCGGCTGGATCCAGCAGGCCAGAAAATTGTATAAGCTCGCCACCAGAGCCCATAAAACAGATCTCAAATCTAAGTTCTTCTGCAGACTGGCATCTGTGCAATAGAACAAATATTGTATATACTTCTATGATGGTTTTAATAGCATTTTTCTCGAAAAACTGTTCTTTCAGTAATCGGGATGTTTAGGTGAAATGACAAAGATTACGTTCCAAAAATGAATTTTTAAACTTCTAAAATGCCGCGAGTCATGCCCTGACTGCCCTGAGAGAAGCAAATTTTTCTCTGTTAAACAGCAAATATTTATTTCAACTAAAAACATATTGAAAAGTTAGCCTGAAAAGGGCATTTTAGGGTACAAAATTATGAGAATAATTCTCACTTTTGGAGAAGTAAGGGCAGAAAAATCAGGTTAAATATACGTCTGATCTAAAGGCTTAAAATGTATGAGCGCATATTGAATCTGGCTTAGGGTAGAAACATTAACATTAAATATATAAATATTCTAATAAAAAGCGAAGACTGAGAAATTAATACGACTTTTAAAGTTCGATTTCGAACGGAGTTTCCCCTCGAGTTTTAAAAAATGTATGAAATGTTATGGGACCTAAAATAAATAACTTTACCAGATTTTTACGGAGAATAAACCACGATGAGTGATGAACAGGTTTATGACGCTTCGCACATCCAGGTTCTCGAAGGCCTGGAAGCTGTCCGAAAACGCCCGAGCATGTATATTGGGAGCACAGACAGCCGCGGGCTCCACCATTTAGTCTATGAGGTTGTAGACAACAGTATTGACGAAGCCCTTGCAGGCTTCTGTACAAAAGTCGATGTCTCTATCAATCCCGATGGAAGCGTGACTGTAATTGACAATGGGAGGGGTATCCCAATAGATCCGCATCCCGTGCACAAGAAATCAGCTCTTGAGGTCGTAATGACGATTCTGCACGCAGGAGGCAAATTCGACAAGAATACTTACAAGGTTTCCGGAGGCCTGCATGGAGTGGGGGTTTCGGTAGTAAACGCCCTTTCTGAATGGACTGAAGTAGAAGTAAGCAGAGATGGAAAGAAGTACTTCCAGCGTTACGTCCGCGGAAAGCCGGAGTCCGATGTCCGAGAAATAGGAACTTCGGATACAGTAGGCACAAAAACTACTTTCAAGCCCGATCCAAAAATCTTTGAGACCACAGACTTCCAGTATGACATTCTGTCAAACAGGCTGAGAGAACTGGCTTTTTTGAACCGTGGTCTTACAATCACTCTGAAAGACTTAAGAAGCCCGGAAGGCCAGGCAGAGACCTTCAGTTATAGCGGAGGAATAGTGGAGTTTGTGAAGTATCTGAACAATAAAAAGCAGCCCCTTCACGACCCTATTTATTTTGAGAGGCAAAGAGATGACATGGTCGTTGAAATTGCTATGCAGTATACGACCAGCTACAATGAAAATGTGTACTCCTTTGCAAACAATATTAATACCCACGAGGGCGGAACCCATATCATTGGTTTCAAGACCGCCCTTACGAGGGTAGCAAACGATTACATAAAAGCCAACAAGCTCTCCAAAGAAGATGAAAAGCTTACCGGAGACGACGTAAGGGAAGGTCTGGCTGCAATTATCAGCGTCAAGCTTATGGAGCCCCAGTTTGAGGGGCAGACCAAGACAAAGCTCGGAAACAGCGAAGTTAAAGGGATAGTGGATTCCCTTGTAACTGACGGGCTTGCAGAGTACTTTGAGGAAAACCCAAAGGTTGCAGCTGTTATTCTCGACAAAGCTCTCCTTGCCCAGAGAGCAAGAGAAGCTGCAAAAAAGGCAAGGGAACTGACAAGGAGAAAAAGTGCACTTGAGGTCAGCACCCTGCCCGGAAAACTTGCTGACTGCTCTGGAAAGGACCCTGCAGCCTGTGAGCTCTACATAGTGGAAGGAAATTCTGCCGGCGGCTCGGCAAAACAGGGAAGGGACCGGAGTTTTCAGGCGATTTTACCTCTTCGAGGCAAGATCCTGAACGTGGAAAAGTCCAGGCTTTCAAAGATTCTGAAAAACGAAGAGATCGTCTCTCTGATTACAGCCATCGGTACAGGAGTTAGCGAAGACTTTGATCTGGATAGTGCACGCTACCACAAGGTCATTCTCATGACTGATGCCGATGTGGATGGAGCACACATAAGAACCCTTCTTCTCACACTGTTCTTCCGCTACATGAGGCATCTTATTGATGCAGGATATGTGTACATTGCCCAGCCTCCTCTCTACCGCATAAAGAAAGGAAAAGCTGAGTACTACATACACTCGGACAGGGAACTCGAAGCAAAGATAAAGGAAATAGGGGAAAAAGGAATCGCCATCCAGCGCTATAAAGGTCTTGGAGAGATGAACCCTGAACAGCTCTGGGAAACCACCATGAACCCTGAGAGACGTACCCTTTTGCAGGTTACTCTGGAAGATGCAATCCGCGCAGATGAGATCTTCCGTGTCCTTATGGGAGACGAGGTCGAGCCGCGCAGAAATTTCATAGAAACACACGCAAAAGAGGTTGTGGATCTGGATATCTGAGGTGGTGAAAAATGGCAGAACGTGAAGACAATAATAAATCAGAAGCAGAAATGAAAAAATCTTACCAGGCAACCCTTATTCCGGAGGAAAAATCCGAAATAGAAGAATTCTCAGGCATTACACCCGGAGAACCGGATGAGGAGTCCAGCTCAGAAGAAGAATCCGAAACCGATACCACTCCTGAAGATTTGGATGATGAAGAACCAGCAGGATCGGGAATTAACCCTATCCTTATCGACGATGAAATGAAGCGCTCCTATATCAGTTATGCGATGAGCGTAATTGTAGGAAGGGCTCTCCCGGATGCCCGTGACGGATTAAAGCCTGTCCACCGCAGGATTCTTTTTTCCATGAATGAAGCAGGGATTACTCACGACAAGCCTTACAAAAAGTCTGCACGTATTGTGGGAGACGTGCTCGGTAAGTACCACCCTCATGGTGATACTGCAGTTTATGACAGTATCGTGCGCATGGTACAGGACTTTTCTCTCAGGTATCCTCTGATTGACGGGCAGGGAAACTTCGGGTCAATAGATGGAGACCAGGCTGCAGCCATGCGATATACCGAGGTCCGTATGGACAGGGTTGCGGAGGAGATGCTGGTTGATATTGAGAAAGAAACCGTTCCTTTCATGCCTAACTATGACGGGTCCATGAAAGAACCGGTAGTCCTCCCTGCAAAGCTTCCCAACCTCCTTATCAATGGCTCAACCGGCATTGCCGTTGGAATGGCAACAAACATGCCGCCTCATAATATTGGCGAGGTTATTGACGGAATCCTGATGCTTATCGAAAATCCCGAAGTGCAAATTTCGGACTTAATGACAGTCATAAAAGGTCCGGACTTCCCCACAGGTGCACATATCCTGGGGACGGCGGGCATAAAATCCGCATATATGACAGGCAGAGGTCCTGTAAAGATCAGGGCAGTTGCCGAAATTCAGGAGCTTAAAAAAGACAGGCAGCAGATTATCGTATCCGAACTCCCTTACCAGGTGAACAAGGCAAAGCTGATTGAAAACATCGCCCAGCTTGTAAGGGATAAGGTAATTGCCGGAATTTCAGACCTGCGGGATGAGTCTGACAGGGACGGAATCAGAGTTGTAATCGAGCTTTCAAAGGGCACAAACGCCAAGGTCGTCCTGAACCAGCTTTACAAACACACGCAGATGGCAACCACTTTCGGTGTCATCAACCTTGCTCTTGTGGATGGAAAGCCCAAAGAGCTGAACCTGAAACAGCTTCTTGAGATCTATCTGGAATACAGGATGGAAATTATCCAGAAAAGGACATTATATGACCTGAAGAAAAGCGAAGAAAGAGCCCATATCCTGGAAGGCTTAAAAATCGCCCTTGATAATATAGACGCGGTGGTTGCCCTTATCAAAGGCTCTGCAAATGCCGATGAAGCAAAACAGGGTCTGATGGATAATTTCGGCCTTGATGAGATTCAGGCAAAAGCCATCCTGGAAATGCGCCTGCAGCGCCTGACAGGGCTTGAAACCCAGAAAATCCTTGATGAACTTGAAGCTCTCCTGAAGCTGATCGAAGAACTCAGGAAAATCCTGGCAAGCGATGAGCTGAAGTACGAAATTATAAGGACCGAACTCCTTGAGCTTAAAGAAAAGTACGGGGATGTCCGCAGGACAAAGATAGTGCACAACACTGAAAATGTGACTGATGAAGACCTGATTCCTGAAGAGGATGTTGTGGTCACGATCACAAACAACGGCTATATAAAGCGCATTCCACTTGACACCTATTCCATGCAGCGCCGCGGAGGCAGAGGGATTATAGGCATGGAAATGAAGGAAGAAGACTTTGTTGAAAACCTCTTCATTTCGTCAACCCACGATTACATTCTCTTCTTCACAAACAGGGGCAGGCTCTACTGGCAGAAGGTCTATGAGATACCTGAAGGCTCCCGTCAGTCAAGAGGCAAAGCCATAGTAAACCTTCTTGAGCTTCAGGAAGGCGAAATGGTCAATGCTATGATTTCCGTGGAAGAGTTTGCGGACGACAAGTACCTCTTTATGGCAACAAGGGCAGGCACTGTCAAGAAGACCCCGCTTTCCGAGTTCAGGAACCCGAGAAGAGCCGGCATTATTGCAGTCAGCCTTGACGAAGGGGACGAGCTTGTGAAAGTCCTCCTTACCGATGGAAAGAAGGAAATCGTGATGGTTTCAAAGAAAGGCAAAGCCATCCGCTTTTCCGAAGACGATGTCCGTCCCATGGGCAGGACTGCAAGAGGAGTTCGCGGTATGACCCTTGAAGGCTCTGATGATGAGGTTGTCAGCCTTGATCTGGTCGACGAGACCACAACCCTCCTGACAGTTACCGAAAACGGTTTTGGTAAAAGGACGGAATATTCTCAGTACCCTGCGCACCGCCGCGGCGGAAAAGGCGTGATTACTATCGTCACAAACCTCAGGAACGGCTTTGTCTCTAATGTCATGTCAGTTGCCGAAGACGACGAGCTTATGTTCACGAGTGCAGAAGGCATCATTATCCGCATACCAGCAAAAGATATCTCCATCCAGGGCAGAAACACTCAGGGTGTGCGGGTTATGAACATCAAGGCCGGAGACAAAGTCAGCGGCATGGCAAGGATCAAAAACGGAAAAGAAGACGAGAAGCTGAAACAGACCACCCTTGCCAAAAAAGCAAAAGATAAGGGAACTCAAACAGAAATTGAAGAGAGCAAGGTCAGAAGCCTCGATGAATTTGAAGACCTGGAAGAGTCCGGGGAAGAATTAGAAGAGGAAGAAGTAGAAGCCGAAGAAGACGATGAAGAAGAATATTGAATAATAGAATGGAAGAATACTGAATAATCAAAAAGAGTGAATAATAGAAATGAGTGAAGGATAATAATCCTTCACTCTAACTCCTGCCGGAGTTAACCTATTGGGGATCGGCTTCCGGCATCTTTATCTCAGTATTTAAGGGAGGGAGTGGAAGGCGGGCTGTTTTTACTTTTTTAGCAACGCAGGAAGTTACTCCTCGAATCCAATAAAACGATATATCTATTGTCGCTTAAGATTCTCCACAGCCTGCCCTACACCCAGTTTTCCTATTCGCATACTCATTTCATCTTGAGATAGGGGTGTCCGAATCTCAACTTCAATGAATATAGGTAGTATATTACCTCTAATTATATATATTACCTCGAATATATTCTCCTTAGTATTAATCATTTTATTTACTTTTTTAACTTAATTCACTGAATACTTCTGCTAATCCCTTTTCAGTAATTGCTCTCTCGTAACCAATTTTTTAGGAGAGTTTTTAATTCTTTTTTGAACAGGATGTGTGCCGATTTTTACAGGATTTTCAAATTCAGGGCTGGTTAAGTTTCGATATCTTAAAAACAGGGCAACCACACGACTGCGAAGCAGGCGGCAAGTTGTGAAATATGACAAAAAGAAAAGGTTTCAAAACTACAACAGATCAGACATGTTTGAGTTTCGATGTTTCTTAAAAACGGGGCAGCTATACGACTGCGGAGAAGGATGCTTGTTCAGAAGAGCACACTTAGATAGCCTTTCATAAAGACGTTTCTAAAAAAGCTGAATGACTTTTTCATTCGAGAAGCCATTTCCATACTGGTTTTACAACGATTTTTTTTCCTCCTGCATCTAAAATGTTGTCCTCTTCAAACGTCAGGATAAGCCCCCTGTCCAGTTTATAAGCTGCCATTGCCTCTGTTAATCCTTCAATTTCTCTCTTTCTTGTTTCTGGATTGTTCATCAGGTCTACTGAGACCTGAATTGCCTCCCCAATCCGTAGCCCTTCCCTTAGCACAAAATCACATTCCTTTTTTTCGGAATGGTAATACAGCTCTTTTTCTTTTCTTAACAGTTCGACAAAGACCAAATTTTCAAGCCTCTGCCCCCTGTTTTCGGAGAAATTGAATGCCACTGTCTTGAGGAAACTGTTGTCAATCGTATAGATCTTTGAAGATGATACCTTCTGCTTTTTCAGCGAGTAGTTAAACATGGGGAGCCGGTAGAGTAAAAACACATTCTGGAAGTAATCAATGTAGTTCTTTATCGTGCTTAAACTCTTTATGCCGGTTATGTTTCTCAATGTGGGGTAAGAATATGTCTTTCCCACGTTAGAAAGCAGGAACAGGGCAAGGTCTTTGAGAGCCCTTACCTCTTTTATGTTGTAGCGGACCAGAACATCTTTGTTCAGGATGTCTTCAAAATACCCTCTCGAAAGCTCAATGTCCCCGCTTTTAAGGACAAGCGGAAAGCCCCCGCTTTCAAAGTATTCCAGAAAATAGCTGAATATCTCAGCTTTTCTGGAGCTCGTAAGAAGATCAGCTTCGATTTCTTCTCCTGTGTTCTCGATACCTTTGAGGCGCAGGAATTCCCTGAAGGAGAAAGGAAATAGCTTAAGAACTTTGTTTCTCCCGGTCAAAAATGTGGAAATTTCCGAACTGAGGAGCTGGGAATTGGAGCCTGTGGCAAATACTTTTTTTCCTTCTTTGTAAAGGTTGTTCAGCCACCTCTCCCAGAGCGGCACGTTCTGTATCTCGTCAAAAAAATAATACACCTTCCCGGTTTCGCTTTTATCGAGATCTTCCCGGTAAAGCTCAATTACGAGGTCCTGAAGATCCTGAAAATTCCTTACTTCAAAGTCCGAAAGCCGGATGTCATCAAAGTCCACATAAAACTTAACCCCCTCAAGTTTCCCGGCTATCAACTTCAAAAGTGAACTCTTCCCACACCGCCTGATCCCGGAGATGATAACGATTTCGTTTCCCCTGAGGTACCTCTCAAGATCGATGTCGCGGAAAACAAGGTCATCAACTTTCCTGAAAAACTTCTGCTGGTCAATTATTACCTGTCTAAGCTGGCTTTTCTCCATCTATGTTAGAGATATGAATCTTGGTTTATATAGCTTTCTTTAGCATTTTACTAGTGTTTATAAATAAAAGTGAAATTGTAATGTAAGGTTTAAAAACTAATTTCTAATTTTTTTGATCTACCTTTGATTTTTATCGAATTTTACATTCAGGGCCGGTTTAAGTTTCGATGTTTCTTAAAAGGGGCAGCCTTACGACTGCGAAGCAGGCGGCTAGTTGTGAATAATGACAAAACAGAATATTCCAAAACTAAACACAGAGCAGAGATTTAAAAATTCACGGATCTCTCATAGCTTCGAGCAGAATTTCAACAACCTTGGAAGGTACAGGTACACCAAATGCTGCTGTTGATAACACTGGAATAAGTAATTTAATAATCTCACCAGAAACCAGATTCACTATTTTAATAGCTTCACCATCAACAATCTCACCAGAAATCAAATTCGCTATCACGTTTTCTGTGACACCTTCACTGAAAGATTTAGCTTTTCCTTTCAAAATTCCAGGTATCTTTTTGAGATCAGCGAGTTTAGATTTTGCTTCTGCTTTTTCCTTTTCAGGAATCTCTGACACTTCTATTATTTCTTCAATGGATGAACTGTTTTGAACGATCTTTTCACTGAAACGCTTTAAAGCTGCATAATCTCCATTTTTCATGAGCTCAAGCATCTGTGATGCAAATTTCCTGATACATTCCCCTTCTTCACCGCCGACATCATTTGAAATCCGCACCAGATTGTCAAGGTCTTGCTCAATATCATTGATTTTTTCCTTTATTTGTCTGAGTTCAGCAGTCGTACCTTCGAATCCTTCTTCAATCTGATCTTTTATTGAGATACAATCTGCACTTATTTGATCAAATATTTTTTGAATATTGTCTACTTTTTCTTCGATTCTAGATGTTTTTGCAAGGATTTGAAGTGGTACATCTTGCAAAATATTTGTTCTCTTTTTGTCTGAATAGTTACAGAGTAATCTATAGAAGTTAGAGGAAAACTCTCCACTATGAAATATTTTTTGTACTACGTTTTTCCAGGACTCGGAACTCTTATTTTCAAGAATTGCCTCATGGAAACATTCACACATTTCACAACCCGATTTATCATCATATTTATGGAAAATCTTGCATGCTTTTCGAACGTTTTCCGCCGCATCTTCATATGATCCTTGTTCAAAACAGAAATCAAGAGAACTCATTAAAAAAACATATGCAGAGACTCTATCCTTAATGATTTTAATCTGTGTGCGGTTGCCAATTTCCTCAAGTTTTTGTCTTGCCAATTCCAGCTCATCTTTTCTAAAGACACTTTTTCTCAAAGCATTTTCAAGATGGCACTCAAAGACAGTGTAATCATAATAGTCAAGAAAGATACCATCTTTGTCTTCTAATTTCCAACTAGACACAAGCTCACAAAAAGATATGGTGTCAATTCTCGCCTGGCAGAATTCGTCCATGAATTTATAAAATGGGTATTTTGAAAGCTCATAGGCTTTATTATATTCACGAGATGCTCTGTTTATTCCTGACTTACCTTCAAATTCAAGTAAACTGGCACGTATTTCGTGAATTCTTGCCATTAAAAGTTCTTTATGCATAATATCTCGGTGTTTTATCTTTTTCTCAATATCGCCTAGATTTTTCTCCCACTCTTGGAGGTGGTTCTTATTTCCGGTTTTAAAGTAATTTTCTTTCAACAGACTGTTTAAGTTCAATAAGGCAATCGAATACGTCCATCCGTCTCCTGATCTTTCAAGAATTGAAATGCTTTCTAAGTATAACTCTTTTGATTTTTCTAAATTTTCCCTACTATCTACACCTATCTTTGCAAGTTCACACCTTGCAGTACCCTCGTTTATCAGTACACGTGCATAAGACACACTTGTTTTTGAAAACATTTGCTGTGCCGTTTCGTATAGATAAACAGCAGTTTCGAGATTTTTTCTGCTGTCAATACTCATCCATGAGAGTATTAGTCTTGCAGAACCTTCGTTCATTAAAGAAAGAGCGTAATCTGGACTTGTTCTTGGTAATATTTCTTGGGCAGCTGCATATAGGCAGACAGCAGTTTCAAGATTTTCCTTGCTATCAATGCCAATTTCTGCAAGCTTTTTTCTTGTAACACCCTCATTGTCCAATGCAAATGCATAATCTGAACTTGTTTTTGGAAATATTTTCTGGGCGGTCCAGTATAAACGAATAGCGGTTTCAAGATTCCTCCTGCTATCAACGCCCATCGATGCAAGTATTGATCTTGAGACTCCCTCATTCATCAGCACGCTAGCGTAATCTACACTCGTTTTAGGGAAGATTTCTTGAGCAGTTTCATAGAAACGGATAGCAGTTTCGAGATTTTCCCTGCTATTAATACCCATTTCAGCAAGTGTACAGCAGGCAATAGCGTTATCTACTAATATGTTTTTGATTTTTTCTTTATTGTTTTCAGAAAGAGAAATACATACACTGAAATAAAATTTACTAATAAGATAATTATTAAGTTCATTGATCCCATTTAAGGCACTTTTCTGAAAATATGATCCCCTAATTTTGAGGAAATTAAACAGCCTGTCCATCTTCTGTGAGTTAAACAGCTTAGAAAAGTAAGTAATCCTTGATAGTTCTTCTTTGGTAAAGCCAACTATTACATCAGCAGGAAGCTCATAAATTGTTTGAGCAAACAATTTCTTATCATTCTTTGCTACAGAGGATTCCAGTTGATGCAGGAAGGCTTCTTTATCCATGTAATGCGATATGTTCTAACTCGTTTTCATTGGTCATCGGTTAAGACCTTCTTTTCCTCTTGCAATAGTGTTTTTCATTTCACATTTTCATTCAAACCATTCTTCTCTGAACCTTTCTCTGTTTACATGCGGATCCAATGCTTGACT
>Ga0116192_1001644_pt1 | contig 15456 bp, 16 predicted proteins | sample AD_UKC113_MetaG_FD_89876 | JGI IMG/M metagenome (GOLD analysis project Ga0116192, IMG submission 89876) | Active sludge microbial communities of municipal wastewater-treating anaerobic digesters from Hong Kong - AD_UKC113_MetaG | ecosystem: Engineered > Bioreactor > Anaerobic > Digestate... | reverse complement strand
TTCTTTTCCTACCGAGCCGGAATAATAAATATACTTCCGGACGATAGCCGGGAGGTGCTGAATATCCTTTTCAGTAAGTATCTCGTTTTTAACAGACTTTGTTCTTTCAAGGGCTTCCAGAACGGCTTTCTTATAAGTGTTTTTCATTTTATAATTCCTCTTATTTCAAAATTAGGAAAATGTTATTAAAACCGGCTAGTAAAATTTAAAGAAGGAGTTTGGCCTTTGATTTCAGGGGAAGCCGTGTGTTGAATGGTATATTCCCATCTCACTAACCCTTGAGAATCTGTAATTTTCCAGCACTCACTATGCCCCGGGATATGCAGCCTGTACGTGAATCTTCGCAGATTTTCTTCTTCCTTCTGCCAGCTGCCTGCCGCGGAATGCTTTCCCGTGACTTTAATCCGACTTTGGGCAGGAATCGGGTCCTTCCTGAAAAAGAAATCCCTGTCTTTGACAATCAGAAAAGCAGCAAGCAATAACAGCAGGATAGTCTGGATTATTTTGCTGTCGGGGTGAGTGGCAAAGATCTCGTTAAAATAGACAGCTGTAATGTGAAAAACAACAGGAAGGATGATATTTCTTTTTGCTTTATGGTATAACCAGTTCATAATAAGTACGTATGGAATGATACTTGCCATAAAGTTGAGGCTGTAAATCCATCCCGATTCAACAAGGTTTGCCTGATAGTAATCTTTTATTGTCGAAAGTGGAACGTGCCAGAACGCCCAATAGGCTCCGAGGATCAGAAAGGTAAAGAAAAGGTTGAATTTGTTTCTCAAACAGTCTGTTCCATAGGAATGTCAGGCAAGATCTTCAAACACGGGAGCAATTATAAGCAGGAGCCATACCGGAAGCACACCCGATGAAAAAGTAAAATGACCTGTTATGACAAACTGGCCGGGACTATATCCAGACAGCAGTGAAACGGCCATGACAAAGTGCTTCAACAAGGGCTTCTGAGGTTGAAAATGTGGCAAATCCCGTTTTTTCACAGAGTTTCAAAATGCCGCCGCCGTTGGCAAGAGGCAAGCAGAGCCATTCCGTAAAGGCCTGCCAGTCAATGGATGACAACTGTTTTTCACTTAAAGTCTTAAACGTGTTAGAGTGTTATTATCAAATCGATGGTTTAGTCAACGACCAATGGCTGTGTATGATCTTCCATTTATTATTTTCTTCGAGCCTGTAAACTTCAGTGCAGTTCTCTTTAAAGATTATTTGACCAGAGTAGCAGTGCAGATTATAGGTCAAGACTGCCATCTTGCCGGATTGTTGAACTACAGGGTTCAGCATTTCGAATCTGTCCGTTTTTATTGTACCACGCATTGATTCGTACAATTCCTTTATTCTATCCCAACCGTCAAGACGGCGTTCATGGGCAGGATCGAAATAGGTGAAGTCCTTTGTATAAAGTTCGAGATAGGGGGAGGGATTGCCATCGAGCCATGCCTCGAGAGCAGCTGTCTCCAATGCAATGATTTTTTCTTTAGTGCTAAGTTTATCCATGATTATTATGATTAATGTTTATTTTATCCATGCATGTAAAATTGTCATCTGCAGGCTTTTATTCCAAGCCTGGTGAAAGAATTCAATACCATCCTGTAAACAATGGTCCGACTATTGGACTCAGTATCTTGCATTTGCCCTGAGTTTTTCAATCACGGCAGAGCTGATCCAGTAAATATCAGGATTGCCGTTCTGCGGCGAATTGTGTGAATTCCGGAGCATCTCTGTGCTCAGCTTCCCTGGGCTGATGTTGCCCTGCCTGTCTGACATGAAGAAAATGTATTTTCCGTCTGTTGAAACAGAAGCTGACCATTCCCTCTGGAACGAGGAATTTATTTGCGGGCCCATGTTTACAGGCAGACTCCATTTGTCGAGGCTGTTGCGGAATGTTATATAATAATCAGTGGCGCCAAAACTGTCAGACATGCCGTATGCCGGGATAATAATATAGCTTTCATCAGGTGCAACAAAGGCATTGTATCTTGCTTTGCCAATGTTTACGTTTGGTCCCAGTTTTTCCGGATCGAGGTATACCCCGTTGACCAGCCTCGAGCGGTAAATGAACTCTTCGTTGGCGACAGTATCAAGGTGAGTGTAATAAATGGTGCCATCTGCTGTCACGGACGGGAAAAACTCCTTGCCGGCGGTGTTTACCGGAGCACCCAGGTTGCGGGGTTCCGACCATTTGCCATCTGTCTTTGTGCATACCCAGATGTCTTCATTGGATTCTGATACAGAGTCAACCGGCATGGTGGAGATGAAAAATAACTTTGTCCCGTCAGGTGATATGTGTGGTTCAACATACTTCCAGGCAGGATTGGTACAAAACATAAAAACCTCCGGAGGTGACCACACATCGTTATCCCTCCGTGAATAGAATATTGTAACATATCTGAAATTACCGGCTTCGCGGCTGAAGAAGATCTCGTTGCCGTCAGGAGTGATGGCGAAATCACGTTCAGCCAAACCTGTAGAGATGATACCGGGGGCAAAAATCATGGCACTGTCACCCGGAGCCGGTTGTCCAAAATAGTCGCCCCGGATTGCCCCGGGGTTCCCGGGTTCCGGGTAGTTTTGCCGGCAGGCAGTGAATGTTGCGGCAATTATTATTGTAATCCAATGGCATCCTTTCTTCATAACTACGACTTTTTATTCATTATCGGGGGTTTTATTTATTTCTTTATAATTTTAAGTCAGCTTTTAATTCTGATTCATGTCTCAGACTAACGGGCTGCAAAATGTAATACATTGGAATCCAAATCATTGTTTTTAATGCGTTAAACTGATGGTCACCATCTGGCATTATTGAACCCGGAAGGTTTAAAAGTCTGACCAGTAACCTTGCAGCTGTCGTTTGTAAAAAGGATACCTGTGCCACTGTCTGTTTTGTTGAATTTGATAATAAGTTTGCCGGGCGACAGATAAGACTCGTGCCAGACCTCGGCCGCTAAAATGCTGTCATTCCTGCAATAGAAAACCTCCTGAGGGAAACAAAGGGTCTCATGCCAGTTTGATTTGTATGCATTGTACATCTGTTCGATTAACTCATACCCGTTTTGAGGTTTCCGGGAACATGATGAGATTGTTTCCAGGAGAGTGAGGATAATTAATATCTTCTTCATGTAAAAACAGCAGCTAAAATTATGGATCTAATGGTCAGGGTTCTTATCATGCCTTATTGATTTATGAGGATTTCTGTATGGCCTGTTCCAGCTCCGCGATTCGCCGGCTGTTGATTATTTTCTGATAGTAATCCTCTGTGACAGGTATCTTTCTGTCGAGTATTAGCCTCAGGTTTTCCAGATTGTGTTTCCACCTGTCAAGCACTGCCTCCGGGACTTTATGGCTTCCACCCGGGACAAACATACGGTCAGGTATCAGTGGGTCGAATCCAGGAATTTGCAGCTCTTTTCTTATCTGAGGGATATGGTCGCTTCCGAAGACGAATACTATTCTCTGTGCATCTCCGGCAGCATTTATCCCGTTCCAGGCAATCCTCCGGTTACGTTCACGCCAGTTACCATGAGCTATTTCGGCAACAGAGTCTTCACCAATGATTTTCTCAAAGACTGAATCAATTATTGCAATGTTTGTCTCGTTGTGGATTGCATCATATATTGACTGGCCGGCAGATTCATTCATCCTGGTAAAATAATTGTTTTCAAAAGGTTCGAGTTTCTTCTTTACGGCTGCCGGGTAAGCACTGTCAGCCCTTGCCTGGGTGGCATAATCAAGACGCCAGTCGGCGGGAACAAAACGGTATTTCAAAACCGGTGCCATCTCTGCCAGTAAAGCTGCTTCGGGAGGGAAGTAACCTTCAGTGGCCCGTTCATATCCATCGGGAGCAATCTCGCCGCATACCAAGTCGGGTTTAAGAGCCCGGATCTGTTCCATAAGATCAACGATTGAATAGTGATAATCGGGATTGTAATGCATCGAGTGAATTGACCCGATTATGAAAATCTCCGGTTTCCCGGCAGGATTTGACTGAATGAAATCACCATGGATTGCTGTACTGCACAGCATGGCGATGAATAGATGAAAAGCCTTTACCAACACTGCTGAAATAATTTATTGTTGACTCTCATAAAATTACTCAATAATATCTTTATCCCTCACTCTTGTTCCAATTAACAGCAGCGTGATTACAGAAAAGATCGCAACACTGTCAGTTTTAATCTGCATCGGTTTCGCACTGTTGTTCATCATTGCAAAGGTTGAAATTGCATCCCGGCACACAGCCAGCATTAAGATTGTCATCCGGGCCGCAAAACTGACTGTAGAGAGATTTTTCGGAAATCCCATGATGAACAATGTGATTCCAAGACGGGATTTTCGATACCGATTATGTGCCACACCTATGTAAATGCAGCTTTGACATTATCCTCAATCCCCGAATTATCCAATCCCTTCAGAGTGGTTGTGATTCCGTTAACAGTTCTGATTTTTCAGAAACGAGTTTATGACATTGGCTTTGGCTAATAATTGTTTCCATGTTGTTGTCTGTAATGCTTCGATCTTTACAAACTCGGTGATTACTGTTGTCTTCATAAATTTTGGTTTTAAAATTATGCTGACAAAGTTATCGGGCCGGACAACGGGAAAATAGTACAGGAACGACAACTAGACCATTTTCCCGATCTGCAAAATAGAATCATTCTGACTGACGAACATCCCGGGAGTGTATCCGGTGAAGCGTTTGAACTCTCTTATAAAATGCATCTGATCAAAGTATTCATTGTCATAAGCCAGGTCGGATAATTTGGAAAATCTTTTATCAAGGAGTTGGTTTACACTGACATGAAACCTGTTAAGGGCATTGTATGAAGTGGCCGGCAGACCAACATATTTAATATACATGCGTTCCGGCTGGCGTATGCTTATGTTGTTTTTCTTACAAAATTCATTAAGGTGAAGTGACTTTTCCTGTTTTAATGCATTGAAAATTGAATGAAATCTGTCGGGTACAACATAAGAATCGTCGAGAAGTGATAACAGCTCACTTTCAAGAATTGCCAGCCTGTTTACTGTATCAGATGCTTCTTTAAGCCGTTCACTTATTCTTTTTGCTGCCCTGAACCCAATTTCATCAGCGCCCACTATCTGATTTTTGTATTCTGAAACAGGGGATTTCAGAAATGGATAGACTCCGTATTCTTTAAAGCATATACCCAGGATATTGACATTGCCGTCCAGTTTCAGGTGAGAATTGGTATACCGGGTCTGCAACTCCGGGAAATAAACATCTTCAAGCCTCTTTTCCTGATTATTGAATGAAACATAGTGGGGTGTATCGCTCAGATTTATCCTCATATTGATATTTCTTTGAGGTATTAATCTGTGGTTAAGACGAACGTGGTCAATTCGAAGCATCCAGAAAAACCTGATATAGTTTTTCAAAACGGCGCTTTGCACCTGGCACCTGGTTATTTGATTCTGCATCAGATTTTGATTTATCTATCATCAAATCCCATTAACTGGCGAATTTTGTCAGCGTTATTCTTTGTTGTTAAATTCTCCAATAACATAAAAGCAACATCTGTCGCTGTTGAAGGATTCCATGAAGTTATAATATTGTCATCTATTACGATTGGTTGATGAATTACATTGACGCCAAATTCTTTTAATGCCTCCATCCTGACCGGGCTATTGTATACTGTCCCTTTTTTATCTTTTAATACTCCACTCTTTCCAACCGGCAAAGCTCCGACACAAATTGATGCAATAATCTTATTATTTGATTTAAAAGCCCTGATTAAATCTAAGAATTTGTCATTATAAGCATCATCATAAAATCCATAAATCTCAAATCCGCCCGGAATTGCCAATGCATCAAATGAATCAACATCAATTTCATCAATCAGGTAATCCACGATGAACCTTTGGTTAAATGAACTTTTAATTTCTTTTTTCAATCCACATGTAAATAACTCAGTCGAGTTATCACCTTCTGCAAGATTCCATCCGATAACATCAATAAAGACGCTTGCTTCAATAGTCTCAAATCCGTTTGCTAATAACAACAATACTTTTTTCATCCAGATTCAAATTACAATCAATTTTTATATCGTTTTTCAATTGGTAACAACAGGAAATTGCCAGATAACTCATTTATGTTTCCTGGTCTTCCTCCTCTTCCTGGAATTTCTTTTGTTACTATCGGGGCTTTTTTTCTTTTTTACATATCTCTGTCAGTTTACGGACATTTGAAAATCATGGTCCAATACAACTTTCTTGATAGTATTGAAGTATTTTTTAAGTGAAAAGTTCTCATGAGAGGAATCATCGTTGACCTGTAAAGCAAAAGCAATATTACAATCGGGCAGATACTGAACATACGTGATGTAACCAGGGGCGAATCCGGTATGACCATAATAAGCAGTTGTATCTGTTCTGCCAACAAAACTTCCAAGCCCGTAGCCGGCATCTTCAAACAATGCTGTCGGGTATGGTGCCGGGGTCAGCATAAGCTTTTTTGTTTCGGGTTTAAGGACATCCCCTCCATATAACCGGAAAGCCCATAAAGTCAGATCGGATACTGTTGACACAAGACCGCCGCCGGTCCACTCCAGTTGAGGATTAAAGGCATACATGTTGTTATTTAGCACCTTATGGGGAAGAAGGAATTCGTCAACAAGGTTTGTATAACCCGGAATTAAACCCGCGATTGATCTCCTGTCGGAGTGGAATGTGTTATTAAGGTTGCACGGGCCCAGGATCAGCTCATCAAGCACCTCGTAGTAGGATCTTCCGGTTACTTTTTCGATGATTAAACCCAGTATCAGGTAATGCGAATCAGAATATGCCCATCCTTCACCGGGTGGGTTGGCTGGGGGATCATTAATTATATAAGACAGTCTTTCTTCAACACTCCACACTTTATCCGGATTTTCCTTTATTGCCTCCCACAGTTCTTTATGATAAACATACTCAGGGATACCGGCAGTGTGGTTCAGAAGCATCTCAACCGTTATATCAGGTGCATTCCCGATCCTGAGAAACCAGTCGGTATCCTTCAGGATGGAGATGACTTTTGCCTTCAGATCGATGAGACCCTGTTCGTATAGTTTGAGAATAACGGCAGCAACATATGTTTTACCGACACTGCCTGAAAACATGAGGTCGTCAGGCTTCATCGGGATTTTCTTCTCAACATCTGCCAGGCCTGAAGCAAGCGAAATATTTGTGCCGTCACCGAACCTGACCGAAAGCGTGGCACCCGGCACTATCCGGTTGCCGGTGAGCGAATCTAACCTGGCTTGCAACAACCTTGTAACTTCCTCCATCGAGTTATTTTTTTTCAGCTTATTATTGCCCGGCATACATGCAGGTGCCAGGACAGAAATTGCAAGGACCGGAAGGTAAAACAGATTCTTCATTTTTAACGAATTTCAAGGCAGGTGTCATTCCATATCTGACTTTTAAATAGCAAATAAAACCTAAGATAAACAAACTTGTTTTAAGGACCAGGATATGTTTAAAAATGATCTTTGTCTTAAATATTGACTGTCAACGACATATATGTTATATCATATATAGTTGCATACTTGCATGTAAGTTCAGCCACAGATACATGGTATTCCAGGCTTTTTCAATTCCTGTCTCATTAATTTCAAGTGGCCGGCTGCATATTTCATGCCCTGCGATTTCATTTTCCCGGTCCCGTCAGAAATCCGTCAGAGCCTTGTAACGTTTTCCCCAGAATTTATATTTAGTCAGGGAAGTATATACAATCAAACGTTCGAAAAATCTGAAACGGATCAGATAATGAACGATGAGATGGAAAAATCCAAGAAACAGCAGGAACAAGGCAGTTTCAAGAACAAATCTTATGAAGCCGTACGGAATGACAAACAGCAAATTATTGAAATAATAAAAAAATAAACCTGTCAGGACCGGTGAAAACAAACAATATGAGATGATAAATCCGTGAGCTGTTTCAATGCTTTTTTTAGGACAGTTGCTCATGCAGCGCATACAACTTTCGCATTTGAACGTCCAGAAAGGTCTGTTGTCAATCTTTATAATTGCCTTGACCGGGCAGTTCTTTACACATATGTCGCAGTTGTTGCAATCTCCGGATGAATAAAATGTTTTCGCAAAAAAGAAGCGGCCTGCCAGGTAATACAGCAATGATACCGGGGCAATTATGAGATCTGTAATAAATTCAGGTAAAGAAATAAATATCTTTTTCCCTGATAACACGGCTTCTCCAAAATCCATAACCTTTCCCTTATGTCTTTCATGAAGCAATCTGACAGTCTTTTCGTTTAATCCGGGATGAAGGGATATCCAGTTAGATGGTAAATCCACCGGCTTAATTCCCGCAATTGAATATCCCCTGATTCTGAGTATCAATGAAGCAAACAGGAAAGTTGCGCCTGAAAGTCCCGGAAGGTTAAAATTCCCGATTAACATCCCGGCTCTTGTATCCATCAATATTACCTTGTTTCTTCCTTTCGGGAAACGGGTGATAAAACTGAGCATAATTGGTGGATAATTAAATCCGTGTACAGGTGAAACAAAAACAATCAGTGTATCGGCCCCCTCTGGTGCCAAATGATTCCGGTCGATGGCAGCAATATTAATTATTGAACAATCAATATTGTTTTTTTCGGCTGCCAAAGACATCCACCGGGCAACATTTTTAGAATTACCTGTGCCGGAGAAATAGAATATTTTAAGTCTCCGATATGCCATAAGTATTTTTACCAAATATAATCAATCAGTTACTTCTCAGCCTTACACAAACCTGCCGTGCAGGTGGCAAAATACAGTGAACAATAGGTTATCTGTGCAGTTGTGGCACCGGTCGTTTCAGAATCAACAAGCTTTTTTATGGGGTTTCACGGGGATCAGGCGCGTTGACACAAACAAAATCAATTAAACAGATGTTGTTGAAATATATGAACCGGTCGATTCCGATCCACTGCTGTACACGGGCAACCGGATGCGACGAAAAAATGCAGGCAGTTTTGCTGATCCCGCCAAACGCCGGCTATGCCAATGCCGAGTGGTGTGCCATCACAAGAAGAATAACAAATGTTCGCAGGTTATCGGTCCGGTGCGGCCTGTCTTTAACAGGACTGTCCTTATTATCGCTGTTAATTTATTTTTCATATATCGTGCCATCAGTTCCTCTGTTTCCTTCTTCTCCATGTCGGTCCCGGTGATCCCAGACAACCCGAAGCAAATTCAAATGCCATGCTTACTGTTGAATAAATCAGGATTCTGTTTTTAATTTCTGTTCCGGGATTTTCCAGATATTACTTTGCTTTCTTGAAGTGTGGAAGTTTAACATAATTGCCGGTGGTATCTTATAGCATGTTTGCTCAGGTTACATTGCCCTGAATTCCTGATACCGGGGTCTGGTACCCCGTAAACGCCGGTGTCGGGTACACTTTGTTTTATTCTTTCCTGAAGTTTATTGTATAATTATTCTCATTTCCAAAGAGTTTATCAAATACAAATCCTGACCCTGCCAACAGTTCTTTTACTTCACTGATCGTCATTTTGTCGGGGTCACCCCTGAGTTCGGAGATTGAGAGTATTCCTCCGGTTTTCAGCATCCGGTGGAATTCTCTTATATATGCGTTTTTGTTTTCAATTTCTCCGATCACGGTAACAAGAAAAACAACGTCAAAACTTTCGTCAGGTAACAGGAAATTTTCCCCGTTGCATAAATAGAATTCAACGTTGGATATGAGCTTTCGCTGTATCCTTTTCTTTGCTTTTTCAAGCATCTCCTGCTGAATATCAGCCAGTACCAGTCTGCCTTCAGTCAGTACTTTTGCAATATGAGTGCTGAAGTAGCCCGGGCCGGGGCCAACTTCAAGAACTTCAGAGTCTTTCTTTAAATCAAGTCTCGAAATGAGTTGTTTTGGAGATAAAAACAGATTTCTTGCCGGTATCAGCAATGTAAATGCCATCTGATACGGGAATACTCCTTTTTTAACCAACCGGTTATAGATTTCTGATCCGGATCTTTTACTCATTTGATAAGTGAAATAAAATGTGAATTTACTGTTTTCATGGAACAATTTCTATAAATGTTTTCAGTGTAAAGGGCCTGCATACGATTGAACCCGACAGAATGGTATAAAATCAGCCGGTGTCATCAGAGCAGAACCCGGACCGATGGAGGCAGGCGACGAGCGTCGGGCGGAGAGGGGAGGAGATGGCCGCTGCGTATCAGACAAATTCATTCTTAATGGGAATCATCTTGTTGAGGTCAGGTTTTAGTTGCATTTATTCAGGATATCACTGTTGATCCTTGTCTGATTATTATTCCGGTCATAACGTCAATGTACACTATCTGATAATTCGCGCAGACAGATCATCCATGCGACTCCTAATTCAGTCTTGTCAGGTAAACTGACCGGTAATTTTCAGACCTGCAGTGCCATTTTCAACTGAAGATTTTGATATTGTCTGAATGTATTGGCCTCCGCGCTGAAATTATACTTGTCAGGAATAAAAATGTCAGCGTACCAGTTCCCTTCTCAGTTAAGCATCCCGGTCTTGTTTTTTATTGTGAAACTTTTAACAGCATTATCTTATTCATTAACATTTTATTAAGGAAGTCCGTTCTAACTTTGATATATAAAATAGGGGATACTATGAGAATGCTTCTCAAAATTATCGCTTGTTCATCTTATATCCTTTTTTCTCATGGCACTGTGGAAGCACAGACATACAAAAATCAATCTGTCGGGATACAACTTAATCCTTACATTGATTCTGATTTAACTGACGGGACTTTTATTAAGCCGGTTTTTGCTTTACGATATGCCTGTAATTTAACGAAGAACTTTTCTCTTGGTCCGGAAATATCAGGACATTATGTTACCAGTTTACGGGATCAAACTGATTTTCATATTTCTGCTATTAACGCCGGGGCCTTTTTCCGGTATTCAATTTTGCATGGCTCCGGAATAAAACCTTTTATTGAGATAAGCCCTTACTATACCATTCATCATTTTAAATCGGGTGATATTGTCACAACGGAAGGCACGGGCAGAGATGACAGGAAAGAATACTTTAGCGGATATTTTAGTCCAGGGATATCATTGTATTCAAAATCACAAAGGTTAAGCCTTGATCTGATGTATAAGTTTTCGGATAAAGAATTTGTTAATGGTAAAAAATCGGTGTTCTCCTACAGGTTGAATATCAACTTCTAACCGGTTTCTGTCAGCTCCGGTTAAACTTTAAGTTTTGAATGCTCTTTGGCAAACATCAACTGTGCAGGTGGATTTTCGGGTCCTGGATCAACAGGGATTGTGAATTATTTCGTGTTTGCCGGAGCTGTACAGCTGCGGGATGCAGCAAGGACTCTATGTCATGCTTTCGCATAAATATTTCGCACCATTGTGGTGAGATCACAGGTCACATGACAGAGGCAGGATTCTTTGATATAATGGTTTTTTTACGGGGAAGTGCTGACGAGTATTAAATGCTTTCAGCTTTGGCTTTTAATTCACCAAGATTCTTTTTCATTCCTTCAGTAAGTGATTTCTGCATCAGGGAGGATACCGGTCCGGTCAAAGACTCCTCGACAATAACTTTGGTTTTTCGGTTTTCATTAATCAGATACCAATTATGTACAGCCTTGATCCACCATATCCTTCCGGTCCACCCAATTTCGGAATTCATATTGACTGTGTGCAGTTCCGAATTAATATTCAAGCCTCCTGCCTTCCATTTGAACTTTGTTCCGGCTGCAACCGGGCCTGTTATCTCAGTATGAGTGACATTGCTTTGCCATGATGGCCAGTTTTTGATGTCGGATAAAATTTTAAATACATGCTCTATGGGAGAATCAATTATTATCTCCTCTTTTGAATAACATTTGGTTGTCGGATCTGCCTCTATGTTCATCTTTTGTGATTTTGTCTGATTAAATATCAGCAAAAAAATAATTGCTGCAATAACCTTGCCTTTCATCTGAAGATTTTTACTATCAAAACAATCGGGAGTATTGTTTTGTTTCAATATACGCTACTGATTTTTCCCGTGAAATACACCTGCTCTCATTACGGTTATTATCTTTTGCGTATAGCATTGTCCCGGGGGCTCTGTTATTGTAAAGGCTTTAGAAACAACATATTTATCCGGAATGTGCTTTAAAAATGATAAACAGATTCATGAAGACGTTAATGTTAAAACTCCATTGTATCCGCCTCAGGGCCTTTCTTTTCATGGCCGGTTTTGTAAGTCAGCCTTACGAACTTCAGACATTCCCGGAATTTCATAATAAAAGTCACTGTAAAGCCTTAAGATGATCCATTGGGGATCAGACAGGTACACAAAAAGGGAAGAAAGTACCTCATGCACTCCTTCTTCGTTATTGTTATGTTTAGGTCTTCATTTTTGGTCTTGAAGCGATTGCCGCACCCTGATCATTTCTAATAAATCATCGGAATCAACTTTTTTGTCACTTTCGGGTAGTCACGATATTTTTCCCCCATCTGTTTCGCCCAGAATTTTTTCTAAATATTCATGCGCCTGAGATATCCAAACAAGACCGGAACAATCGTGAGCATGATTGATAGCCAATTTGATAAACAGGCAGATATGCCGGGAATAATTATCAACTGTCCAAGATACCCCGGATGCCTTATCTTTTTATACAGCCCGGTCGCAATTAGCTCATGATCCTCAATCTTTGCCACAGTATATGTGAATTGTTGCCCGAGAGTCAATATTGACACTCCCCTTATCCCCTGATCGGGAGATTTCCCTTTTGCCTTTTTGCCTCAGAACCATGAACATTTCAAACAATCCATAGATTATTGAAAACGCAGTTATCAGAATCAATTTAACATTCATTGTTCAACAGTTTCTTTAACTCCTCGTCAGTTGTCGTGCAGATTTTATGTTTTTCAGTCATGCAGTGGTTTAAAGTCCGGTTCGAGATATCTGTTTCTGCCGATTGTGGATCCACCGTATTTTTGATAAATAGATTCGTTGGGGCACAGATTAGCACATCTCATACATTGCTCGCAGGTTGATAACCATACAGGGGTTTTATTTATGATCACAATACTTTTTGTGGGACATGCTTTAGCGCAGAGCTGACAACTGTCGCAGGTGTCATAAGTTTTAAAGGTCCGCCAAAGATACTTAATTCCCAAATGTTTAAATAGTAAAAACTCCCGGTACAGTCCAGTTTTACTATATCTTTTTGGTATGTTGAAGATATGATATTTTCTGACACCATTCAGAATATCGTCTGCGACAAGTCGGGATTTTTGTTCAACGTTGCTGATAATCCTGAGGGCATCTTCCTTATTTGGAGGATTCATGGCAGTTATCCAGTTTATTGGCATCTGAATGACACAGGAATAAATTATATCACAATTCTTTTTGCTTAATATATCAACAGATTCTTTTATTGAAAAGCCAGATTCATCCGGGTCTCCTGCAGTAATAATTATAAATGCATTTTGTCTGTTATTGAATTCCGGAAGCTTTTTCAGATATTGTCTTGCTATTCTCGGGATTCCGAAGGCATATACAGGGAAGCAGAATCCAATGATATCGCATTGAGGAATAGTTTTTCCAACAGTGATTTTTGAGATTTGAACGAGGTGGTTTGCCTCATTAAAGACTGATTTTACAGTATTAAGGATTTTCAGAGAGTTCCCGGTTCCGGTGAAGTATCTAAGTTGAATTTTCATATGTTTTTGTATCTGAAAGAATGCAAGTACGGCATGTAACAATCTGATTACAAACCCTTCCACGCAATAAGACGGATATCCTTACTATATAAAACAGCAAGTGATTGTGGCTAAGATATCAAGCAGGCACATCCCGCTGTTTCAGGGCGCTGTCCGCAGGTTGAATTTATTTGATTTATAGAAGTTTACAGCAGAAGATTTTTGTATTTGGCATGCAGTGATAAATGCTTTTCACAGAACCGTCAGTGCCAGGTTCAGGCAGCAATTATTTTCTTGTCAATCATGTTATTTTACCTCCTTTTTCATTTTTATTAAAGCCGTTGGTTCCGATTTTTTGTCGTATCTTTTCTCAATTTCATAAGGGGCATATCCTAATTTCGAGTACAACAATAATCCGGTCACGTTCTGATTAAAGCAGGAAATATGAATCTCTTTTACCTTGTATTTACTAATTGCTTTCTTTTCCATAATGTTGATCAGGTAAGTTCCAACACCTTTTGATCGAAATGCCGGGCTCACGATCACATTTCCAATCGAACAGTGCAGGTTCTCTGTCACTTCATAAAAGTTAGCAAATCCAACAACAGTTTCATCATGTAAAATAACAGTAGAGTCAAAACGACTATCGATAGATGATTTTAACTGATCAACCGTCAACGGGAATTTTGCTTTTGGATACATAAAGAATAATTCATTCTCGTCACGGGGGAAATTGCATATTGCTGGTATGTCTTCAGGAGCAACTTCTCTGTGTTTATATGTTTGAATCATAGTTAAATGAAATTTCCGGTAGAGTTCGGGTTCGCAACTTATAGCATGCAGATAAATGGAAAAAATATCTGGGTAAAGTGTCCAGGTTATGGGGGGTTAAGACACTTCTGCTTGTTTTCATAATCCAATGTAAAGTTAAGTTAGTTTTTCAACTTACCAGTGGTCTGGATTTTGGGTAGTGTTATAAAGTCGTCTTTAAGGATTTCATTCACACTTTTGGTTAAACTTTTCAAGTACTTCTCAATCTTAGTGTTCCAGTTTTTTACTGATTTGACATATCGTTGATAAATAGCATAATCTTTTCTAACCGCTTCCTGAGGGTGTTCGCGCATTGAAGCATTGGGGTAAATCATTTTATCGATTTCTTCGAAATCTTTTACCTTTTTGGGGCCTTGTTTCAGGTTTTTATAATTGTCCTCAACGCTTTCGGTGCGGCTTATTGTATTGATTAAAAGGTATGGGAAAATCTCGTCTTCGAACCAGCCAAAAAGGTTATTTTCTTTTGAGTGTTTATATGGTGCAGCCTGAAAATAACCCTGTAATTCAGAAAATCGCTTGCCATGCCACTCTCTCGAATTGCAGAATTGCCTTGAGCATTTATGATTGTTGTGTCCTCAGCATTTATTAAATATTCAGTAGCATTTCCGGTATTATCTTTTAGAAAGGCTTTAATAAAAGAGTTATGTTTCTTGGGCGCATTAATGTTAACTAAACCAAATTCATTGCCTTTTGTGAAGTATTTCTGTATTTTGGTTTTACCTTCTTCACCATATTTAAACGCACTTTCCAAGAGCGTGTACAATGCCCAGTAAATGGTCGATTTTCCGCTTCCGTTTTCGCCATAAATCAGCAGGTTTTTACCGTCAATTTTTAGCTGGGGGCTGTGTGGGTCTTGCCTGGGAAAGAACTTAAAGTTATTGATATGTAATTCGTGTAACCTCATACTTTAGTGGGTGCTTTGATTAATGCGTTTAATTATCCAACTGCGGCTTTCCGA
>Ga0116192_1001642_pt1 | contig 15468 bp, 16 predicted proteins | sample AD_UKC113_MetaG_FD_89876 | JGI IMG/M metagenome (GOLD analysis project Ga0116192, IMG submission 89876) | Active sludge microbial communities of municipal wastewater-treating anaerobic digesters from Hong Kong - AD_UKC113_MetaG | ecosystem: Engineered > Bioreactor > Anaerobic > Digestate... | reverse complement strand
TTAGAATAAACTTGAAAAATCTCATGTAGCATCGCGCGTTCAAAAGACTTGAAACCTGCTAAGTTAGTAGTAGAGCTTCCTGTTCCGTTGTCTACAACAGCATATTGCTCTTGCATTTGGTAAACATATTGCTCCGTTAATGTAGTGCCCGGAACTAATTTCACCGAACTAATACCAAAGATGTCATAATTTTGACCACTTACAGCATAAGTAGGAGGGTTAGTAAAAGTTGCAGGAGCTTTAAATGTACCTGAAATTAAGTTACCAAAAGTAAAGTCAACAACAGGAGCATCCGCCAATAAGCGAGCGCCAACACCAGAAGAAAATACTGCGGCGGTTGTGATTACATAGTTAGTAGCTGCAAAGCCGGTTCCATCAGAATTTGTTACAGGAAGAACGATGTTTGGACCTTTTACATTAGTCATGTTCTGAGAACGTGCAGGATAATATCCACCATCATCAGTTACAGTGATACCATTACCACCGCCAACAGTTACAGCAGAACAGTGATTCGTAGCGTCATTGTTAATAGCAATAATTAGTTGCCCATGGATGTACTCACTTTGCAATGCTGCATTTGCTCCGATTGTAGTAATTACAGCAGGAGTGGTGTAAGAATAGTACTTAGGTGATTCTTGGTAACCAGCATCTACGCGAAGTGGGTCATAAATAGTCACCTGATAAACAGTGTTTGCAACAGGAGTATAGGTTGTGCCGAATAAGGTAACTACCTGCGGTACTTCCGCCCTGTATTTAATTTGGTAAATTGAAGCGATATCCTTTTTAGGAACACTCTCCAAACCCGCGATAGCTAAGTAGCCACCGCCATTTTGCACATCTGTATTAGCAGATGTTTTAAGCAAAACCGATTTTTCGATTAATCTTGCGCTCATTTTGTTAATATTTTAAATTGTTTATAATGGTATAAATTTAAGTGTTATTTGCGTTAAATATTCACACCTGTTGATAACTTCTATCAGTTTAGTGAAACCTTTTTAATTCGTCTCATTTGCCTGCTTTTCAGAAAATGCAGATGAATTAAAGTCTTGTATCGTCCCGAGCATTACAGCACTTGCTAACTGAGCGATGTCGTCATGTGATTTAGGTGGCAATTCACACGGGGTAGTGTTGCTGGCTAATATCACTTGGCCGCTTGTTAGCGCCGCCCCTGTACCCGTAATTGTAGCTCCAATGGTGTAAGTGGTGCCGCCATAAACAGATTGCTGTGTAGCATAATAAGTAGCGGCATTGGTTAATGTTCCGCCCGCGTTTATTAGCTGAGTTTGTAATCCTATTGTAAAAGTATTAGGCGTTTTAATATATGTGAGTGTTGCGGATGTTAGCGTACCTGAATTAGCTCTATACAAGCTAAGTCCAGTTGTTTGATATGCAAAGTAAGGTTTTACATTTGTTGGATGTCTAAAACTATCCTCAAACAAAGGGCCAAGTTCGTTGTAATTTGTTGGCCGCGCATAAGTAGTATATCCATCAATCAAACACATTAATAAAACAAAATCTCTATAATCTGTTGGAACCGGTCCTGTGGCAGGAAGAATAGTGTAATACTGATTAGTGAGCGCTGTACCCGGAGTAAATGTAACAGAAGCTGTCTTTACTAACGTGAAAATATCATCTCTTATTTGCTGATACAATTCAGGAGTTCTTTTACTTGCGTCTCCAAGCCTTTCATTTATGTATTGCAACATAGCAATATTTACAGCGTCATCGTATTCAAAATTATAGAACCTCGCGGTTTGAGATACGTTGTTATAAAAGTCTATTTTGTTCTTAAGTTGTACAGCATTCATCTGATTATTTTTTTTAAATATACAAAAAAGGGAGAACTTTCGCTCTCCCATCTTTTTAGTTAACTTTTAACTTTTTCTTTTCTTCTATTTTTTCTCGAAGCCTCTCTTTATCCTTAATTTTATGAGCGCCTTTTACGTCAAGAGCTTTTGCCTCTTTTAGCAACTCAGCAAATTCAGGGTCAATAGAGTCAAGAATTGTATTTGAAATCTCTGTTAAATTAGCGGAGCTTTGATTTTTTAATTGAGCTTTTAATTCTTCAATTTCCTTTTTTAATAAAAGCTCTTTAGCGTTTAACTCTGTTACAGATTCAGAAGAGGTTGACTTATTAGCCAGCGTTTCCTTATCGGTTTTACGAGTAATAGCGTCAATAGAAGCAAGTAATTGTGGGTGTTCTTTTAAGAACGCCACCGCCTCTTGTTCTGTATATCCTAAAGTTTGACCGCTGTAAGTCCATCCCTTCGCGCGAGATTCATTAACCTTACCAGTAAGAACAGCTCTACGTAATACTGATAATTCGGTCTTAGTATCGCTGCTATGAATTTTCATAAACTCTTCCGGCTTATTCTCAGCGAATTTAACTACCTCTACCCACAAACGTTGAGTAGACATAGCTTTAGGGTCAAAGCCACACATAAGCGCCGTTTCTTCCAGTTCTTTTGGTCTGTCAAGTAAAGCCTCTGCAATATCTTCTGCATTACGTTTAACTTTTAACTTACGAGCAAAAGTATTAGCCTCTCTTTCTTTATCAACAGCCTTGTACCTCGCCTTCATACCGTCGTCGAAATTTGCGTTTAATTCAACGCCATCAACGATGTCTGTGTAGTAAGGGGAGTTTTTTACCATAATCCATTCCATGCGCTGATCTTTATTTGACAAGTCGTATGTTTCTGAATTAGAAATTTCCACTTTCTGCCAAATAGGATTGTCAGTTTTCGGGTCAAACCTAACCGGTATGCCGATATTGCAATCTCTTACTTTGTCAGTTAGTAATCTAAATCCAACTTGGTTATCGTGCCTGTTGGATATTTTAATTGGTTTAAGTTCAACTATACCATAGCGAGGGGCGAGTGAATCGTTCTCTAGGTTTAATAGTTTGTACTCTTCGTTCGTTTTAGGATTTCTCCAATAAACAAACTCTACGTCCTCTTGGATAGATTTACCATCCGCATTTTTTCTCGTAGAAGGAATGAAAATGTGCTTACTCATTTCTTATTTTGTTATTTGTTATTTATAAAAAAAAGGGGTAACCTTTTCTTGATTACCCCCTTATATTTTTTAAGATACGCGTGGGTAAATAATACCGCAAAGTTGAGTATTGTAAACTGCAATCATATCTTGTTTTAAGATAGCATACACGTCAGCATCTTCTTGTGTGATGGCTGTTTGAGAAGAGCCAGTCATACCAGATAACATTGCTGTTACTTTTTGACGGTTACGGCCATTACCTTCTTTATGAAGAATCTCCATGTTTTTAGCTCCGTTGCTTTCTCCGATAGGGAAGAAATAACAAGTAGAACCTAACACAGAAGCTCCATTAGAAAGAGTTTGTGGGCGGTATCTAGGGTCATCAAACATTGGATTTTCAACACAGATAAGTGAGCTACCCGCAACATTGATTTTAGAGAATGTATAACCCACTTCTCTCATAGCGCCACCGGCAACTTTAGTAGCGCCAGTTTGGTTGTTCACATCCATGAAAGTAATGTTTTGCATTACTCCTAAAGCAACACACTCAGATTGGAAGTTAGAGAAACCATCAGCTCCAGTAACCATTACCCAAGTATAACCTGAAATCATGTTACCTTTTTTCTTCAAGGTGGTCATCATGTCAATATAGTCATCAATGGTAGGTTGTCCTGAAACGCCTGATGCTGTTAATACGTTACCACCAGCAACTTGCTCTTCAAAACCATCACCTTGGATGATAGGAAGTCCGGTGTCAGGGTCGGTCATACGAGATTGAGTTAACAGCGCGCCGTTAGCATCTTTCATCGTAGAAACACCATGCCATTTAGCACGTTCGTTACGGATAGTTAATTTAGCTTCTTCCTGAGCCACTTCTTCCGGCATCCAACCTTTTACAGTTTTATCTACACCGTCTTTAGTAGTCATGTAATTTAACCAAAGAACACGAGCGCCAGCGTCACCGGAAATGGTAGCAGTAGCGCGTTGAGTGGTCATGTGGTTAATGAACATACTTGGGAAAGCTGATTCACCATAACCGCGAAGTGATTTTTCACCAAATGCAGTCCAACCAGGGAAACAAGTTTTAGTTCCTGAACTTTGAGTGTGAGTAGCGAATACAAACAAATCTCCACTATTAGATTGGAAGTCATATAAATAACCGCCAGAAGTAGGACGAGCGCTTGATTGAACGGTAGCAACAAAGTTACCTGTTCCGCCAAATACAACTACGTGTCCTTTTTTCAAGTGATTGTCCATCATTTTTAAAGTGAAAGAACCATCAGCTTGTGTAGAGCCTACTTGTGAAGAAATAACGGCATTCTTCTCAATACGCCCCATAATACGGAACTGATAAGCGTCTGTTCCAATACCCATAGAAGTGCCGCGAGTTGAAGCGCCGGGACTGTCAGTTTGAATTGAAGGGTCAATACCATAAGGAGTTACTACACCTGATGTTAACATTGTAAACAATGAACGACGGTTAGCAAACTCAATCCATTTACGGATTTCAGGGAATACAGCTTGATTTGTAATCAAGTCATTTTGTGTAGTACAGTCGTTAGAGAAAGTACCGGTTGATACGGTAATGACACCGCGATTTGATGCTGGCATTTTATTTTAGTTTTTGAGATTAATAATTAAATTATTTATTCCCAAAATCTTGTTGAATGATGTTAAAGTCGTTTTCTTTGTCTTGGCTTGGTTCTTTGTTTATCACTCGTTGTCCCGACGCTGCGGAAGAGATAGGAGGGATATTGGCATTCTTTTTAATTTCAGTCTCCTTCCCTTTTGCAAAGGCGGACTTTTTTACTAAATCAGCAAACTTAGAGCCTAATTCTGCGAAAAGGATTGAGTTTACTTTTGTTTGTGCTTCAGATAATTTGCTGTCATAAAGTCCGCTGCGGAACTTCAGAGCAACTGCGTCTTTGAAATCTTTAGGAATAGGAACTCCCATAAAGTCTGACTTATCATTCAGAGCCTTTAGGAATAGGGAATTATCTTGTTCCTTTTTTTGTTCAGCAACACGTTGTTTATCTGTAGTATGTTTGGCAATTAAATCATTGCGTGTTTTTAATATGTCTTCTCTTTGAGCTAGCAGAACTTTTTTATCATTCAATAGATTAACCCTTACCACCTGAGCTTTGTGAGCTATTTTTCCATTAGCCACCAACTCTTCGATTTCAGTGTCAATCATTTCAGAAGTCCAGCCCTCTGTGTTTTCAAGCTCGGCGCGAACCAGCTCCGCATCTCCTAATTTAACAGCGTTATCAATAATGGCAACATTGTTATCTACATTACGAGTTGGCTCAAGGATTAATTCTTGTGGAAGTCCAAGTTCTAATAACTGAATTGTGGCCGCCGTTTCCGGGGAGTATTCAGCTAAAATCGACTCCTTAGTCATTTGAGTTACTTTCTCTAACTCTGCCTTCGGAACGAAGTTTTCCTTAAAAGCATCAAAAGACTCTTCCTTCAATTCAATACCCCAACCGTCTTTGGCAAGCGCTTGAAAAGTACCCTCTTCAAATGTTTTCGGTACATCGGTAAGGTCTTCCGGTTTGATTTCAAATAAAGGATTCACTTCCGGCGTTTCGGTAGCGGCAGGAACCTCTTCCTTTTTTTCTTCTTTCTTTTCTTCTGGTACTTCAATCTTAATGTCATCAGTTTTGACTTGCTCGTCGGTGATTACATCAGTGTTTGTTGTTTGTTGTGGGGTTTCTACTTTTGGCGATTCAATCTTAACTTCTTGGTTGTTAGATAATTCGTTAAGCAGAGACCAATCTGGCGCTGTTACAGTGCTTGACTGTTCCGAAACGGAAGCGGGATTTGTTTCTTCTGGCATTTTGTTAAATTTTTAAGGTTGCATAAATATCTAACTATTTTAACACAAAGAATAAAAAAGATATTAACATCACAGATTTGAGACGGTTTAAAAGAAAATGTTTCCATTACAAATTTGAAATGAAAAAAGGACTACCCCGTGAAGAATAATCCTTTTGAAAGCGGTAAATTGTTAACCCTTAATTATAATTTAAACCGCAGAATTTTGATTGTCTATCGTGCTCTTAAGAATCTCTTGTTGACCTTTAAGATTCTGTTCGTGCATATTATTCTTAGCCTTATTGTCATCCACCATCATTTGAACCTTGCCTTGTAGTTCCACAATTTCCGATTGTTGGCGCTGAATGTCTTCGCGCTCTTCCTGATGTATCTGCAACTGCTGGTCTAATTGAGCTTGTTGCATTTGAGCCTGAGCTTGGTTATTAGCCTCCTGTTGTTGTTGTGCAATAGCATTCATTCTTTCCATGGCCTCGCGTAAAAATGCTTTTTTCTGAGATAGAGTTTCAGCCAGCATCACATTCATCACATCCATAGTGTCAATAGTCTTAGCGTTAATAGCAAGCTGCATAACAGCATCTATCTTCTGACTTATCTCCATGTAAGCACTGCCGTCTTCAATAAATACACCGTAATCCCTATATCCTACATCTTTAGTTACTTGTAAGAAATTGAATTTATCAGAACCTAGTATCTGCTCGCCCTTTTCTACTTTGTAAAACGCCCAACTGATAGCAGAAGCGTTTACTATTTGTTGCATCACTCGTTTTGTAAATCCTGAGAATCCATAGAATAAAGCCTCGGTGATAGTGCGTGAATTTGAAATATCTGATTGTTGTGCGGTGGCCGTCGAACTTGCAGGAGTGATTCCCATTCGATTCTCATTAATGCCTGTGATTAAATTAAGCTCGTTACGAATGTCGTTTCTTAAGGCTACCAAGAAAGAAAAGTTATCACTCAATCCTAACTCAATGGTTTTAATAATATCATTTGGATTGTATCGACTTCCATTTTGTCCGGCCTGAGCCGAGTCAATATCCAACACCCCGTCGTTTGTGATTTTATGAATTACACCGTCCAGCTTCTCCAAGATGCCAAGCCCAGCTCTATCTAAAACAATTACTTTACCCTTCGCGCGTACCACATCTTTTAATATCTGATACATTAAAATGTCGTAAATGTTCTCGAAGTTCTCAATCACTTGCTGTAAAGAAACAACCACCCCATCTGTTCTGCCGTGTACATACCCTACATAGGTAGAAGAAAGTACGTGTGAAGGTTTGTCCGTTGAGTGTTTTTGGAAATAAGTAGGGCGCATATTAATGTCAATAATACCGCCAATCCTTGTTGCCTCATATTCCTCTTCTCTCCATTTAGTCTCAATTACATACTCACCCTTAGCCACCATTTTATCATGGTAGTCTTTATTGTTTTCGTATTTAATAGGGTCTAGTTCTAATCTGAATGAATCTGTTTCCGGTTCTAATTCTAATTGATTTGGAGTTTTAGGAACGATCTTATAATAACTTGGCGTTACTGATTTCCATACAATGTGCAGCACGGCTACTTCCAATTGACCATTAAAGTCGCGCATAAACCCTCTGCCGCTTCCTGTTTGGCCTGTCCATGCAGAAGGATTTTTTCTTGCTGTTTCTAATTGTTCGCGCTGTGCATCGGTGAGCTTATACTTCATTAAAACCGTATGTACAGGAAGCCATTTACGACATCCCATAATAGGGCTTTTCTCCATGTAGTCATCGCCCTCGATAGCTTCAAAAATAGCGTCGCGCGGGTCAATAGTCCAATATTCAATATCGCCCGTTTCAGTTCTTTCAATTTGACCAAAAGCGTAATTAGTAATTTCGCAATGCTTAAAGCTCTCGCCAATCTTCTTCTTTAAATCAAGTTCCTTCACCTGATTGTCAAGAATTATTTGCATCATATCTTCCGCCTTGTCTTTAAAAGACATTTTTTTCCATACTGGGTCTTCTTCATCTTGTGGTATTTGCACCCCTTCCATTAAATCAACACCGGTATGTTTTTTGATAGCTTCAATTTCATCTTTAGCAATCATAGCTCCAACCATTCGGTCGTACTGAGCCATTTTTTCAGTCATTGCTTCTGAATTAATTGTAGTAACAGTAGCCGCTAAAGGTCTTTTTAGCCATTCTCCGTGAAGTAAGTCTATCTTGGTTCTACCTAACCTATAAGCAATGTAAGTAGCTTTATCTGTTTCCCCGTATCGTTTAGTAAGCCAGTCGAGCGAGCCTTTAACCTTAATGCCATTGTAGCTTAAAAACAACCTCGACATTCGAGAGCGAGCGTTGTTGCCATACATAAGAATTGACTCAGCGTAATCCAAATGACTTTTTTTCCAGGCTTCATTCTTATCTTTTAAAGGGACGTCCTGACGAGGAAACAGTAGGCTCATGCGTTAAATGTTAATAGGTTGTGTAAATATAGAAAAATACTTTAACTTACTTAAAATAAGTTATTGGCACGATTTTAACCTTGTGGCGGCCCGCCAAACATATCCCACATTAAGTCCCTATCTTCTTGAATGTTTTTTACATGACCTGAATCGCCTCTCTTTAATCTTAAGCCGCCGTTACCGTCATCTTCAAATTGAGGTAACTCAAACCGGTTTTTAACATTGTCATCAGCAGCACTTCTTGGCTTTATTTCCCTTGAAATATCCTGCATTAAAGCAATGCCATAAGCATCCGCCAAGTCATTATCACTATCCTTTGCCACCTCGTCATAATTACCAAGCTGATCTAAAAGCTCAGGGAAATCAATTTGATCGCAATAGTCATTTACGTGTGTTTGCATAAGCCCAATCATTCTTGGCCTGCTATAATCTGTTAATCTAACCCATTTGTCATGAGACTGAGTACTTCCTTCTGATTCAAATTTTTTAGGTCTATCTGCCAAATACTTATAGCATCCTGATATTTCAAAATGCTTTATAATGGTATCACTCGCAACGTCACCTAAAACATTAAAATACAAATTGTAATAAATAGACAGCATTACACACATCTCAAAAAATATCTCCTTTCTTGGCGGCCTGCAACATATTGCCGCAACTGGTTTTTTGGTAATGCTGTCAAGCACAAGCATGGCACCAAGTGATTTAGAAGATGAAGACGTGTCTATATTATAGCTGTCTATTCCGGCCACGTACTTGCCCACATAAGCTGCGTCAGGGTGTCCTCCGTCAGCTATCCATATACAAATATTTTGGTCTTCATGTTTTTCCAATACCCTGCACTTAACTTGTGCCGGTTGTTTTATCATTCCCTTGTCATCTCTTACGTATTCCAGTTTGTACTTAATCCAAGGAGGATGAACCATAGCTTCTAACTCAGACATTCGAGTATTTATCTTAACCGTGTCAAAATTATTGATAACTGATTTTCTAAAAATCTCCTGCTCATTAACAGGGTTATTTTGAATGTACTCTAAATAATCTTTTCTTCTACCGTGTTTTTTATCTTCGCGCGTTTGCATAATGTCTTTTAAAGATAGATCAATATCTTCTACTCCGATTAACTGATGCGCTTTATATGTTTTAAACAAAGAAGATGTTGCTGGCAAGTCTCTTGTTTTATTTATATTTCCTCCATAAAAATAAAACCTTTGCGCTGGTATGACAAATCTTATAAAATTATTAGTGTCAATAAAATTATTTTCTTTGTTTCTATCCCACGCTTCTTTAAACGCTTTTGAACCTTTATTTATGTCACCACCTGTTCCGTAGACATAAGCGTTTCCAACCTGATTTCCTGCGCCATCACTCATTGCGTCACGAGTGCCTGCCCAAAATTCTAAAAACTTTTCAGTCTCTCCAACCTCTTCAACAATAATGTCATTATAGTAGTTCCCTTTGAATCCAGAAGCATCAGCGTGAATTGTTCTCGTGTAAACCGTATTCATGGTTCCAAGCTCTTCCCATGCTCCATGCGTGTTTTTTTGCGTCCATCCAGCTATGATTTCATCGTCATTATTTAAATGAGTTCCAACATAAAGCTCTGGAGGTAAGTGCATCCACCCATATCTTAATTTTGCCACAAAGTCGGTGATAAAATCCTTTTTTCCAGATGCGATACCAGCTTTATAGGAATACATAAATCTCCAACCATAATCAATAACCATTTTGTGTGTAGCCTCCGAAATACCCTTCCTTCTCGCTTTTGGAATCATTAAGTTCTTTCCATACTTCTTACAGTAATCAATAAGATATGCAAGCTCCATGTGTAAGTCATCTATATCTGGATTAATGTTTCCAAATTTAATAGTAGACATTACTGCATAATTAAGATAATAATAATAGTGTCCAGGAATCCAGTAACCGCCCGTTTGATAACCATTATGAATCCTTTCTATTTCAGTTTCCCAAAATTTCTCCCACGCAACTGTTCCGATAACTTTTTTATCCCTTGCGCTATCCGCCTCTCGTGGTATTCCAAATTTTACAATAGGATTTGGGCAAAAACCTTTGCCTTTAATGTAAGGAGGTCTATGAGATGGATCGAGTGGGTCAAAATTAGTTCCGTCAAAAGGTTTAAATAATGCCATAATTATAGTTTATGTCCAACAATAGACTCGTATCTTTTTTTATTTGAAATCAATTTTTCTAACAAGCTTTTTGTCCTGCCGCCCTTTAACACTCCTTCGTCTATCGTATCTTCAAGAATCTCCTTATTCATAGAGTTTATTCTTTTGTTTAACGCGTCGATAGCCTTATCAATCTTCTCTATTGATGAAGGGCTATCATCTTCGTCAAGCTGCATTAACAGCTTGTCTATCTTTTGTTGATACTTTCTAGCGGTCTCAATTTTAGAATTATATTGAAGTGAAATGTAATCCTGAATACAAATTTTAATCCTGTCTGACTCTACTATTTCAGTTTCATTATCGTCAAAGGCGTGCCACATTGCCTTTCTCTTTCTTTCATGATCTGGAAATTGTTTATATATTGAATTATAATCAGCGTACAAAATAACAAACAATGTTTCTTTATCCGTTAACGCGTTAAATGAAGGACACAATTTAACTACTTCTGGGTGTAAAATCGCGTTGTTTTTCGAATCTATAAAAAATAAATAACTCATACTTTCGTTCCTCTCTTTTTAATAATATCCCTGCACATATCAAAGTACAGTCTCATTTCTGTATCGGAATTGGTCATTAACTTCTTTAAGGTTATGTCACAACACTTCTTCACTTCATCGACAGTAAGATTTTCAAACTCACTGAACTCCCAATACAAGTCCTCCGCAAATTGATGTGGGCTGCCTGCTGGGAATATTTCTTTATCAAAATTCATATAACTTAACTGGTTCTACTATGTTCATAATTTGTTGCTTGTACGCTTCTAATATGAGGCGTATATCGTTTTTCATGTAAATCACTGGTATCTTGTAGTGCTTCGTGAAATCATGTGGTGGGATAAAGTGAATAAAAAGTTTTCTCACTTTCCTGCCGGTCAATTCCTCAAAGAAGTAAGCGTAAATACTTAACTGCAAAGAATACTTAACGAAATTACAATCGTGTAAATGCTCAATGGGATGATACATTCTTTTCTTATAATCGCTGTGAAATTGTATTCCTTTATTTATATTAGTTTTAAAGTCGGCAATATCAACCTCAGAGTCTTTGCGATTGCTTAATAAGCAAATCTTATCCGCGGTTCCGGCTAGCCTGTATTGACTATTTGATAAGCAAATCTCATCATGACTTTGATGATACTCATTATACTCCGCAGAGATGCTCTTTATGGCTTCTGCCATGTGAACATTCTCTGCTAGTATTTGTCCGGTTTGACTATAAAACTCTAAAGCGTTATGAATTGTCGTTCCGTGATTAGCGGCGGCTCTTCCTTTCTCTTTCCATTGCGCCCGCGTTTCTTCGCTTGCTCTAGCGTACGCAGGAGTATCTTCAAATCTTTCAGAAAGTAATCCTAAGAATTTAGTTACAGACAAATATTTCCTGCCTAAAGAATCCATGTACGTGTGAGATTCAGGCTCTAAAACAACGTCCGATTTAAAAAGAGTGTGGAGTGCCATAATTAAAACGCCCCTCCTTGTTCTTCTTGTGCCACTTCTTTATTCTTTTTACCTTTTTTCACCGGTGCGTCAGGGATTTCAATAACATCGTTTGTTAAGTTAATTCCTTCTAATGCACTTTCCTCCTCTTCCGTTACCTCGTCTTCCTCAATATTGGCTCCAAATTTAGCATTAAGAGTTTTGTTCATGTATTCCTTTTGCTCATCTTCACCAAGCAATTCAAATTGCTCCTTAGTCATGTTTTGGTCTTTTCTTGCTTCTAACCAACGAAGCATCATTTCTCTATCGCTCACTACTTTTAATCCATCGAGATAAGATGTAGCTTCGACTTTAAGACTGTCAATAATACTACGCACTTCGTCATAGCCTTCATAGCCATCTGATTGTTGTACCTTGCAAGTTTTGAGTTTAATCTTTTTGTCTTCAAAAGATTCAAGTTCGCCGGCCAAAATAAACGAGTCATTATCAAATTCGATGGAAAACACTTCTGTTTCTAAAAGCAAAGTGTTCTTTTCTGACTCTGATAAACGAATGTTGTTTATTTTGTAAATGTCCAATAGATGAATGCGAAGGTCTTTAAACAGCTTCTCAAAATCCATGTGAATAGGATTCTTTCTTTTCTCAATAGTCTCGTTTAAAAATGGCCTATTATTTTTGAATACTTGCGTGATGAAACTAATGTTTGCTCCTTTAAAGCCGCCGCTTTGTAATTCTATGCGCTTGATGTTCATATTATTTGTTTTTTATTTGTTACTTGTTAAATTATTATCTCCTACCGTTCCAGCCAAATCTCCGGGGCTGCCAAATAGAAACTTATCCCAAAAGTTTTTATTGTAAGTGTAAGTGTTGCCGCTAGGAAGATTGATCGTTACCCAACCATTAGAATTAAGAAGCTCGTCTTCGGATAGATTTGCAATATCTCCGCTCTCATCCGCCATCACCTTAACTGGACTTAAGCCAAAAGAACGAATCTCTCTCGCTAAACTTTGACTTTCGTATTCTTCTCTATCTTCCATTTCAATTCTGTGATACTTTTTAGTTATTAAATTTCCTTACAAGTTTGAGATAGTTTTATGCCTACGCATTCTAGCGTATTGAAGTATTTGCCAAGAAACTCTCTTCCTAATATCTTAAATTCAATCTCCACTTCGTCTCCGTTAGAAAAAAGGTCTAGCTCGTTATAAATATTTGCATTATTGTTCTTTCTGTTAAATGCAAAGAATTGAACAGGAGAAGATTTATTCCATTTAGCCGCTGCATTAGAAACATAATCAACCACAAACCTTTTTTTATAAAGAGTTTCGCCGGCAATCTCTCCGTTAAATATGTGTCTTATTTTACCTGTTATTTTCTGAGTCATGTTTTATTAATTAAGAATTACACATATCCAAATGTAGCCGCCGTTCATTATTGGCACTTTTATGTCTATACCATAAACTGTCATAACTCCTTTTGGTCAAACAATGTTACCTGATCTCTTTTATATCTCTCAAAGCCCAACTTATCTCTAAATACAATTATCTGTGTAACACACTTCCCTTCTCCGCAAATTGCCACTGTAATGTCCCAAAAACAACCCTCTGCTATGTCGCAGGCTAAATTCTCAGCTTCATTTATGGGGTCGTTATCCCGTCCGCTAAATATCCTATCAATAGAAGTAATTCTATCATAAGTGGCAGCTATCCCATATCGGGTAATTAAAGTAGGTGTTAGCATTTACAAAGAGCTAAAATTAACACTGCCGCCAATACACATATTAAAAATTTAAGCCCCGCGTCAGGCGGGATAAAATTTGTCGCTGTACTCATATCTCAAATTTAATAATTATTTGTTGTAAATTAAAATCTTATGCCTTCCGTGATACCTAAACACTACCGAGTGTCCTAACCACTTATAATTGTATAAATACTGCCTCTCACTCCTTAATACATCTTTCACTGTCAAATCATAAATGCTATTCAAGTCCTTCTCCACCCTCTCCCTCTTGCTACTCAATAACTGATCTATGGTAATGTAATAAATCATACGCGGTTCCAATTAATTAAAAATCCGTTGTAATCCATTGCAGGGTCATAATTATACATATAGCCTCCCAAACATTCCAGCACCTTAGCCATAAAGTCCAAATGCTCCTGCAACATACCTTCCTCCTTCTTACAATTATCAATGTTCATTTCTATAATTGTGGAAATTCTATTCTCTCCTTTAGCTTCCAATCTCATCAGCACTTTCTCAAATTTCTTTCTTCTAAACTCAGATTCATTCTTGGCTTGCTTAGTGCCTGAAATGTTTTGCCGCGCAATCTTTTCCAATTCACCAATCAAATTAGTAGAGTCTACGTTCCTTGTCTCAATTAGCTGTAACAAGAATTTCTGTATAAATTCCTGAAATTTCTTATCAAAAGGCTCTTCCTGTTCTTGGCCCGTTGCATCATAACGATCTCTTTTCTTTTGATTGCCTAATACACCGTATGCCTTTGTTATTTCTGTCATTTTTGAATTATCTCCACCTTTATCAGGGTGATTTTCCCCGGCTTTCTTTCGGTAAGCTTTCTTTATTTCATCGGCGGATGCGTTTTTATTCACCCCTAATGTGTCATACAGGTCTTTAGCCATATAGTTATTTATATCTTTTAATTTCTACTTTACCTTCCCCTAAGTCCTTAACCAAGAAATGCATTCCCCATCTTATTCTGAATCCATCAGCATTCACTCTAATCAACCTATAAACACCCTGTGTTACAACAGACTGCCCAATCTCCAGCTCCGCAAATCCATATCTACTCCTTGGCTTAATGTGTATTCTATATGTTCCGACCAATGCCATATCCATACTTATACGTTAAACGTTTTGTAAGGTTTCAATTTTTCTTATTCTTTCCAGCTCATCCTTAATGTGGCTGTTATATTGATTCCAAGAAATATTTAACAGCGCCCAATCCCTATAACTCTTAGGAACTAATTTGACTTCCACGCCCTTATGTACACCAAAGGTCATTATTATTTTCTTCTCTCTCGACTCAGTTTCATGAGTGTGCTTTCCGATCTCATGAACGGGAATGCCTGACAATAATATTCCACCCGCCCCATACAGCTTCCAAACACCTTTTTCCTGCGTGTAGTAGAAGTCCTCCACCTTGCCAAACCGCTGTACCAATCCCCCAAAATCTACAATTAAGCAATCTTTCTTGTCCGGGTGAATACGAGTGCCACGACCAATAATTTGATAATAGAGAGACAGTGATGATGTCACCCTTCCCAAAATCAAACAGTCCAATTCAGGGTAATCAAACCCCACAGTTAAAACTCCGTAATTAAACACCACTCTTATTCTGCCGGCTTTGAAATTTCTTATTACATAATCCCTATCATCATCCGCCATGTCCCCATACACCGCCGCCGAATTTGGAACCTCAGCCGCCAATCTCTTCGCCGCCGCTACGCTCGGCACAAATACCAGTATCCTCTTCCTGTCAGGTAACTCAGAAATCTTATACTTAATCCTCTCATTGACATTGTTAAGCTCATACATCTTCAAGATACTCGCTTCTGTATATTCAGCCTTTGTA
>Ga0116192_1001639_pt1 | contig 15472 bp, 22 predicted proteins | sample AD_UKC113_MetaG_FD_89876 | JGI IMG/M metagenome (GOLD analysis project Ga0116192, IMG submission 89876) | Active sludge microbial communities of municipal wastewater-treating anaerobic digesters from Hong Kong - AD_UKC113_MetaG | ecosystem: Engineered > Bioreactor > Anaerobic > Digestate... | reverse complement strand
TTGACGGTATAGTACTTAAGACTTATGAATGTGATCGTGAAGATCTTTCTAATCGTACGCCGAAATATTCTCAGGTCGCTATAAAGTTTGATCTTACTGAGGCCGTATCAACTATTGAGTCAATTGAATGGACCTTGCCTGGTCGTTATCTATCACCTGTTGCACACATTATACCAGTTGAATTATGCGGTACGACAGTATCTAAGGCCAGCTTGTCAAACTATCGTCTGATGGCCGATATGGGTGTAAAAATAGGTGCAAAATGTCTGGTGGTAAAAGCTGGTGAAATTATTCCAAAAATTATTAAAATTCTATGAAAAGAAAAATACTTTTAGAAAGTCTCAAAGCTATTGAGTTGAAATTTCTTAGAAAGAGAATTAAGAATTTTCTAAATGGCTTAAAATATGAAATTTTTGATGAGAATGAGACCACAAGACAATTTTCTGTTAGTATAGAAGGGTTTTCAGAAAATGACTGGGAAAAGTTTAACACTGAATGCCTTTCAAAATTCGGTTACATGATAGCTAAAAGAAATAATAATATTTCTATAATTAGGCCATTTTATCATTTGATGACGACAGAAAATGATTTCATGTGGGAATACGACAAAGCCCAGATTCTAAAAGGCAAATTTTATCATATTTCCACAGCAAAAATTTCAAATCAGATAAGATGTAAGCATTCATCTTCTAATTATAATTTTGAAAAATATGATAATAGAATATATCTTCTTTCTAGTTATTTAGCAAATAGAGATCAAGTTCATGGTGGAACAATAAGTTCTGTTATGCATTATCTTATAGAAAGACTTAAGATGTATTATAAAGATAAGGCCGAAAAATTATATGTATATGAATGCAGGCCCGTCAATGATGACATTCATATAGATCCAGCATTTAGTTCTGGTGTGTTCGTTAAAGAAAACATAGTGAAATTCAAACTTATAAAGATAGTGAAAAATAATTTTTTTCATAAAAATTAAATATATTTTTATTGAGGTTTTTATATGGCCGAAGTAAATCCATTATTTGAAATGCTTAATATGATAGAAGGAGATAAAATTCCTTGGAATGAACTTCCAGAAAATTTGAAGGCTGCTTATAATCCTTTTATAATAAATAGATTTGTCTCTTCTAAACAGTTTTATCTTCCTATTTTATCAATTATCACAACTCTAAATCTTACTCCAGAAGAGCATTATACACTTCTATGCTCATTTGTTTCAAAACAGAAACATTATTTCAGTTATAAGAAAATATATCCAAAAGCCAAAATTGTAGATGAACTTATGGTATATTCGTTGATGCGTGAATATGAAATTTCTCGTAAAGACGCAATTTCCTATATTGATTTACTTTCTGAAACTGAATTAAAAGAACTTTGCAAGAAATGGAAAGATGTATATGATAACTTTTATAAATAAAATATAATTGGAGTTTAATATGAGAATTTTGGAAGAATTTGAAGAAACTGGTTCGATTTCAGAAAAAATTGAAGCAGCGTGTGAAATTGCTAATAAACAGATTGGTGATGAATTTTTTGATGTTTCTGATATGAAAGTTAGAATTCCTAAAAATTTCATTCCTGACATTAGGCCAACATTAGAAAGAATTGATTCTAATTACATTCCAAGAAAAACTTGGTTTGGTGGAGAAAATGAAAAAAACAGATTTTCTGTGACTTCTATATCTGACAATGATAAGATTGAATTCTGCCATTTCAATAAGCTTTCATTAAATCAGGAAACTGACGACCATGATAAGTTTGAAAAAGAAGGAATTATTGCATCAATTTATCCAACATTTGATCGTTCTACATATAATCTTAACAAGAAACTGGTAAAGGGTGAAATTGTTCACTGGGTAGTTTCAGATGATGCTCCGGCTAAAAAGATTGCCAATATACTTATGGAAATTTATAAAGAACTTAGTGCTGCAGAAAATACATCAGGTTTTAAAAATGGTCTTTTCTATAGTGTAAGCAAAAATGAAGCATTTGTTAAAGAAAATGAAAAATTGCTAGAAGCTTATAGAAAATTTAAAAGAATTACAAAATAAGAGGATTACAATATGAAGATTTTAAAGGAAATGAATGAAGATAATGGCATTAATGATTTAATCGCCACTGAACTCAATACACAGTTGGAAGATAGTGAATTATCTGATGTCTATGATGGAGACATTGATGCTGATTCGGCTGTTATAGCAAAAATGTACGATCTTACAGATGATTCTTCAGAAGATGAAGTGTCAGCGGCTGTAGCTGACTGGCTTCGCTATTATGATATTGATAAAAATGAATCAGTAAATCCTCATAAGGAATTTACATCTTTTCTAAAAGAAGAAATGGAAAATCATAAGCGAATTGGATTTGGAGCTAATAAGATTTCTGAAGTTGTTAAGTTTATGAATTTTCTAGATACTTTAGATTTTGGTGAAGATGAATTTGAAGAATACGTAAAGCCATGTATTGACGCTGTATCTGCTCTTAGACAGCATATGATTAGTAATGGCGTACATTAAGATTTAAGTTTTTATAAATATAATATAATTTAAGATACATCTTAAATTCAATAAATGCACAAAAGTGCTAGGAGATACACAATGAAGAAATATAAGGTGATTTTAACAGAATCAGAGATGAGAAAACTCAACGAAGTACGTCACAGCTATGACGAAGATGAGGAAGAGGAATTTTCTGATACATTTATGCCAGATATGATTGAACAGCTTGATAATCGTATTGGTGATGACAGCGGTGTAATTGATTTTAATGAAACTGCTAGAGGTGGTACCTATTCTGGTGATCTTAATGGAGAAACTGTTTCTAAGAGTGATTTTGTTAATGCTGCAAGAGCTTGTGGCGGTGTTTCTAAAGGAAATGGAGAATATTTTTTTAGAGAATTCTCTGCTGAAATTTACAATGACGGTACAATGTCTTGGACATACAAGCCTCGCTCCGGATTTAATTTCACCATTGACGAACCAGAATACTGGGAAAGAGCATTTGGAAAAGATTACGTTCAGATTAGTGCCGGTGACGTTTTAAGAAAGTGCCCTGGTTTAAAGAATCTTCAAAAATTCATTTCAATGATTAACGATTAATTTTTTGTTTTAGAATTAATAAAAACGCAGAATTTAATTCTGCGTTTTTCATAAACAAAATGGAGAAAACATGAAATTTTATAAAGTAATTTTAACCGAGGCTGAAATTAAAAAGGTTCGTCAGAATACACAGTCTGATGAATTTTTGACAGTTGGCGCTATAAATGAACATAATTACAAGAAGTACATTGGCAAAAAAGTCAATGTTAAGTATGATGTTGAACTTGATCTTTTGAATTTGACCAAACTTCCAATTACATTTGGAACAGTTGGCGGAGAATTCAACTGCAGCGGCAATAAACTTACTTCATTGGTCGGTTGCCCGTCTGAAGTCGGTAAAGATTTCGACTGTTCAGATAATAGATTAACTTCACTTAAAAATTGTCCATCTGAAGTCGGCGGTAATTTTTATTGTTCGGGAAACAGGATATCTTCTCTTAAAGGCTGCCCGTCTAAAATTGTCAAGGGTTTTGACTGTTCAAATAATAAATTGACTTCATTAGAAGACGGACCGTCTGAAGTTGGTTGGTATTATGAATGTAATAATAATCGGCTTACATCTTTGAAAGGATGTCCGGAACAATCGAATGGGAATTTATGTTGTCAGGAAAATGAATTGACTTCATTAGAAGGCGTTCCGGAAGTGATAAATGGAAATTTCTATTGTGAGAAAAATAATTTAACTACATTAGAAGGCGGTCCTAAAATAGTAAAAGGAGATTTTGATTGTTACGAAAATAATCTTAAGTCTCTAAAAGGAGGGCCTAAGGTCACTGGTGAAACAGATGATGGGTCTAAGCCTCATCGCGGATTTTGTTACATTAAGGTTTAACACTAATTTTTACGAAATTCAGGATTTTTTAAAGTCCTGAATTTTTTGTTATATTTGTAATATCATTGAGGTTGAAATTATGATAAAGTTTAATAAAATTCGTGAAGTGAAAGATCCAAAGAGAAATGTTGGTGAAGATGCAGGATTTGACTTTTTTGTTCCTGAATATAATGCTGATTTTGAAAAAGACTTTTCTTTAAAAAATGATAAAAATTTTGCACATTTGTCTAAAGATGGAATAATGATAGCTCCAAGAAAAGATGTAATGATACCAAGTGGAATACAAAGTTCATTTGATAAAGATGTAGCTTTGATAGCTATGAATAAATCCGGAATTTCAAGTAAGCAAAAGTTGATAATTGGCGCTTGTGTAGTTGATAGTTCATATCAAGGAGAAATTCATCTTCATTTGTTTAATATGTCAGATAAGACTGTAAATATTCCTTATGGTCAAAAACTTGTTCAATTTGTTCCTTATAAAATTGATGTGTCTGAATATTTTGTAAGTACTGGTGAAACCGAATTTTTTACTGAAAAAAGTAAACGGGGTGACGAAGGATTTGGTAGTACGGGAATTTAATATGAATGAAAATATAATAATTTCACTTACTTCTATACCAAGAAGATTTGATTTTTTAGAAAAACAGGGTCTGCCGATTCTTATTGATACGTTAATACAGTCTAATTCAAAAATTTTAGCTGACGGACTTAATTATAAAATTTCAGAAATTCTTATATCAGTTGATGATAATTTAAATGAGGACGATTTTAAAAAATATCTTTCTTTAAAAAATTTAATATCATCTGATATTAAAATTTCTATTCAAAAAATAGATAGTAGATTTAAATGTATAGCTAAAGAGTCAGGACCAATAATTAAATATGGTCATAATGTATCATTTATAACAGTAGATGATGATCAGATATATAATGATTCTAATAAATTTTATGATTTAATTAAATTTCATGATAAATTTTTAAATGATACAATTTCGATAGAAGCCAATCCTGCCATCACTGATGGCGTTTCTATCAATATACTAAATACATTAGTATTTAAAATTTCAGCATTACGTAGTTATAGTAAGTTTTTAAGTAATTTTTGTTTATTTCCAAAAGGTTGTTTTACTGACACAAAACTGTTAGATGTTGATTATATAGTTAAAGAAAACTGGAATAGACACGACGAGCTTTTTTGTTGGGCAGAATTAACTAAGAAAGGTGTCAAAAATGTAACATTAAACAATACTTATAGTCTTGCTTGGGATAATTTTGATTCTGATTTCACGAGTGATAAAAATGGACTTAGAGATTATAACAGTATTCATTGGAATGATTGGACATCTAAAATTAATTTATTATACAAAGATATTATTAAAAAAATAAATTATGAAACTTATGAATTTATTATAGAAGATAAAAACGCTTTTGGAGTAAATTTACTTTATAGATGTGGATTAATTAATAAAATGTGTTATAATAAAAAAATTATATTTAATACAGAAATGCTTAATAGTAAATCTTATGAAAAATTTTGTTTTAGGAAAATTTAATTTTTATATATTATGGCTAAGAAAAATCAACCGTCTTTAGCGGTTGATTAGTTCATAAAATTTTAGGTAGCAAAAAATGAAATTTTTTTATATTAATAAATTTGTTTATGGCAATATTGCCAAAATGTTAAATGAAATATACAATACAAAAACTGAAAAATTATCTAATTATTGTATTATATTTGAACCTGATGCTATTAAATTTATAGATTTTTTAAAAGCAAAAGGATTAAAAGTAATTTATTATGATTTAGAACATATTAAAGTTCAACATTTTTTAGATAAAACTTACGAAGAAATAAAAAATAAGGCGGATGAAATTTGGACTTATAGTTTAGCAAATAAAGAATATTTGCAAAAACTTAAATTCAATGTTAAATTTCAACCTATAGTTTATACCGAATGTTTAAATGAAATACCAATTTCTAATAGTAATTTTGTTCCACCTATAGATTTATTATTTTATGGCAGAATTTCTGATTATAGATTAAAAAATATGGTTGAACCTATACAAAAAATCGGTTTAACTTATGTACAAGCGCATGGAATAACTGGAGAAAAACTAAATTGGTTAATGCAAAATAGTAAAATCATAATTGATAGTAAGCAAAGAGAAGATTATTATAATCAAAATATAATTAGAATTGCTTATTCTGTTATAAATAATAAGTGCGTTTTGGCTGAATCTACAGAAGATGATGGGTATGCTGGTGATAGTGTAATTTATTATTCAGATGAAAATAGTTTAATTGAAAAAATAAATTTTCTTTTACAAAATAATAATTGGTTAAAAATAGCAAAAAGTTGTTCAAATAAATTTAAAGAACTTTCAAACAGTGGTGATAAATGGCATACTAGTGAAATTATTTTATGAAATAAATATAAAAAGGTAAAGAATGTCAATTTTTTTAAATAATTTTTATTTGATTAAATCATTAAATAATAATATAAATTTAAATATAGGTTTCAAAATTTTAAATTGCGAAGATAAATTATTTTGGTATAAAGGAAATGAACATCATTGGACAATTCCATGTGCATTTAAAAAATTGCAAGAAATATGTAAAAATGAAAATATTATTTTAAAAACTAATAACATTGAACTTCATAAAGAAATTATAGCTTCACATTGTTTTGAAACATTACGAGTGATTTCTAATGATAATTTTGAATATATTGATTTAGAAGGAAATCATTTTAATGGAAATAGTTCAATTTTATATGGAACTGATATTCCACTTCATGGATTCACTAATGGATTATCTGGTTATTCAAAATATCATAGTCAATATATAGGAACACATTTAGTTTCTAGTGTATATAATCATTCTTGCAAAAATGGAATAAAAATTTTAATCATTGGTGATTCTATGATTGCTCCGATGATACCAATTTTAGCAAATAATTCAGAAAAAGTAACATTGATAGACAATAGAAATAATTATGATTTAAGTTCAATAAACAAAAAAGAATATAACAAATTTTTTATTGTTAGTATTAATACAGAATCTGATATCATTAACAAATTTAAATGGATAACATAATGAATAAAAATATTGAAATTTATGTAACTGGAGAATCTGATAAAAAGTTTTTTAATGATTTTAATGATAATTTTCATATTAAATATTTAACTAATTGTGAACATAAATTAGAAAATATAGATTTTTTAAATCCTTATTTTTGTAAACTTACTGGATTATTTTATTTATGGAAGCATTCTGATAAAAATATAGTTGGTCTTGAGCAATATAGAAGATATTTTTTAAACGATGATAGAATCTTTTTAACAGAAAATGATATTATAAAGTTATTAAAAAATTATGATATTTTATGTGTTCCATGCCCAAATTTTGATTTTAATAACGTAAGATTTTCTGGAATGTTTGGAAATAAATTAGCCTTTGAATTTGCTTCTAAATTTTGGAAATTTAAAAATATATACAATAATATACTTGAATATGGAAATGAAAAGAAACAATTATTATATTCTAATATGTTTATTTGCAAGAAATAGATAAAGGCATTAAACGTAGTATTGCTTGGACGGCAGAATTTACATTTGGATTTTGGCTAGAAAAAATAAAAAAATACAATGTAAAATATCAAAATAATATTGAATTTAATAAGATATCTGATATAAAATATATCAAAGAAAATGAAAACGGAAGTGTTAAATGAATTTCAAAAAAGATATATTTTTTTAAGAATAAAATTTTATTATATTTGTAATAACAACATATTGAAAACAAATTATTCTAAGGAGAATAAAAATGGCTAATACAACTGTTAATTATGAAATGACTTTTATTGACACGGTTTCTTCACTTGCTCCAATCAACCCTCAGTTGATTTTTACAAATAGTGAAGATAAAAAAACCGTTTCTATTAAAGCCAACAACTCTTCTCGTACAGTATTATATACTCTTGACGCTCCATCATCAATGTTTAATTTTACTGGTAATTCAATGGCAATGATTAATTACAATAAGTTCAAGCAGTATTTTGGAACTTATTGTACAAAGAATGCTGAAGATAAGCCAGAACTTTCAACTGAACAGGACGATCTAGGACAACCGAGATTTATTTTTATTAAGAACAATACAATCGCTTCAGAAATTAGACATCATCTAGCCAGTATTGATACTGTTGAAAAGCCTTGCTTTAATGAAGTTGATGCAGGTAATATAGATGCAGCTTTTGCACTTTCTGATGCACAGATTTCTAATCTTAAGAAAATGATTTCTATGGTTGAAGCCGACAGTATTAAATTTAGTGTAAATGGAAGTATAGTAAAGGTTACACTATTCAATAAGTTAACCGCTGATGTATTTACACAGGATTACAATCTTGATGCAGCAGCTGTTACGGCCTTTGATCTTACAACACCAGCTTCTGGCTTTGAATTGCTTCCAGTTGCAGGATATAAGGTAAGCATTAACAAGGACGGGCTACTTCATCTTCATCAAGATCGTGATGATGGAATTGAGCTTAATCTTTATATTGCTGAACAGGAATAATTTTTTTAAAAAGAATATATGCCCAGTTGTAAAATTGGGCATTTTTATTATGAGGAATTATGAAAGACGAAATTAAAGATGCCGTTGAAGTAAATGCAGATGATATTGTTAAAGATCCATTTGAAGTAATTAAACTTGCTGCTAAAGAATTAAGTATTCCTTTGAAAGATCCTAAGCCAAATTGTAAACATTGTCATGGAAGAGGATGGATTGGCAGAAGATTAACTGGTGATCCAATTCCATGTCCGTGTATATTTCAAAAAGAACAATTTGATAGAGATCTTGGAAATGTAAGTAGAATTCCAAAGAATAGGGTTGAACGTAGGTGGATTAAGAATCATAAGGGATAAAAATGACAAAGAAAATTTGCAGTTTGTGGGTTGAAAAATTCAGGCCAAAAAGTATAAAAGATGTTGTAATGCCTAAGTCGTTTCATATATTTTTTGATAAGATTATAAAATCTGGTGATGTACCAAATCTTTTATTGAGTTCATCAATGCCCGGAACTGGAAAGAGTACAGTTTCTAAGGCTTTATGTCATGATCTTTCATCTGATTATATTTACATAAATGCATCAGAAGCTGGCGGCATTGATACTCTAAGAAATCAAATTAAAGAATTTGCAATGACAAAATCATTTAATGGAAAACTTAAAATAGTTATTCTTGATGAGGCCGATGGATTAACACCAACATTTCAAGCTGCATTAAGAAGTTTTATTGAAAGTTATGCATCAAATTGTCGTTTCATACTTACATGCAATTATATAAATAAGATTATTCCTGCATTAAGAGAAGGCCGCACAATGACATGGGATTTTAATATGTCAAAGGCTGAATATAAAGATGAATTACTTTCGGCGATGAAAGCAAGAATAATTGGAATTCTTAAGTTTGAAAAGGTTCAATATGACGAAAATTCTATATCAAAAATAGTTGAAGCCCTTTTTCCTTCTATGAGAAAAATGATTGCTTTATGTCAAAAATATTATGATACTTACGGCAAAATTGATGAAGGCATAATTTCATTCAAAAATGTAGGAAATGAATTAGTTGAATTTATAAAAGAACATAAATTAACAGAAGCTAGAGCATATATTAATTCTAATGGATATTCTTATACTGATGTATTCAAGAATCTTTTTGATAATCTTGTTCCGATAATGACGAAAAATAAATCTCAAGCGATTATAACAATAGCACAATATGAATATCAATGTGGATTTTCAACAGCTCCAGATATTCAGGTTGCGGCAGCATTATGTGAATTATGTTCTTTAATATGACTTTTATAAATACAATATAACATTTTTGGAGAATAATATGAAGAAATATAAGGTAATTTTAACAGAATCAGAGATGAGAAAACTTAAACATTTAGTCAATGAAAAAGTTAACGACGACGATGTTGATGTAAATGTTGGTGGTTCAAGACTTTATAACAATAGCACAATATCAAGACTTCACAAAAATCTTAAAAAGGGCGATAACTATTTGAAAAAAATGATTATTGATCTTTTAAAGTCAGAAACGGATTTTAACGTTAAAATGGATAGTGCTGGCGATATTGTAGTAGAATCTTGTGCAACGTGGATGTGTTATCATAGCACATTCACGTGTTATATAAAAATTGATGGTGGTGGGCTAATTGATCTTACATTTGACGCAGAAGATTTTGATATGCAGTATGATATTGCTGATTATAATGATAGAGGAAGAAACGGACTAGAAACATTGGCTAAGAATATTGTTTCTTATATAGAAAAAGTAATGCTGCGTTTTTCATAAACAGTTCATTTTGGTGTTAGCTTTGTACAAAGCTTAGCTTTGTAGAAGATCCAGATTAAAAATTATAAAAAAATGAAAATTAAAATTCAGGATTTTTTAAAGTCCTGAATTTTTTGTATATTTTTAAATATGGATATTTTAAAAGAACTTTGGAAATTTAATGATATTTTCTTTGAGGAAGAAAGCCACATATATACTAATTCTTTAAATACTAATTTTAAATCTTGTACTGCTTTTGTTGATGAATTCTGTCCCAAACCTGACTGGGATGCTATACTTAAGAGAAAGTCTGAAAAAACAGGTGAAGCCACTGAAGTTATAAAAGCTAGATGGGATGCCGCTGGAGAATATGCAAGAACGCTTGGAACTGAAATTCATTCGGTAATGGAAAATATTTGGAAACATAAAAATTATCCCGGAAATATTGCTAAGATGAAAGAATATGATGGAATGATTAAAGATTTTTATGAAAGAAAAGAAACATGTATAAAACTTTATAATAAAATGAAAAATATATGGGAACCCATTGTGAATGAATTTATTGTATATGATGTTGATAATTGTATTACTGGAACTGTAGATTTTCTTGCATATAATAAAAAAACTGAAAAAATTGATTTAATAGATTGGAAAACCTCAAAGGAATTCAAACAGGAAAATAGATGGGAAAAAATGTTAAAGCCATTTGATAAATTTGATGACTGTAATATAAATCATTATTCATTACAACTATCTTTATATAAATATATAATTGAAAAGAAAACAAATTTAAAAATAGATAAGATGATACTTTTTCAAATTCCTGCTATTGCATATTCACCCATGTCATGTGAATGCAAAAATTTTGGAACAATTTTAAAAGAAGTTCTTAAATAGGATCTTTATAAATACAATATAATATTTTTTGGAGAATAATATGAAGTAATTTTAACAGAATCTGAAATGAGAAAACTCAAATTATTTGAACGAAAAGTAAATGATGACGATGTTGATGATGTAAAATTTGGTAAAACACTTAGAACGAGTATTGATTATTTGAGAAAAATGATTATTCAACTTTTAAAATCAGAAACAGATTTTAAAATTAAAAAAATTAATGCTAACAATAATGTAGTGGTAAAGAAATCTTATGAGACTTGTTATATAATCTTTGATGATGAGCAGATCAGCCTTATATTTGTTACAGAAAAAGATCTAGATAATGAGTATAATATTGATGATTATAATGATAGAGGAAGAAACGGACTAGAAACATTAGCTAAGACTATTGTTTCTTATTTAGAAGAAGTAATGTAATAATTTTTGGTTAAATTAAAATTCAGGATTTTTAAAGTCCTGAATTTTTTGTATATTATAAATATAATATGAAAAATGAAATTTTATTAGAATTTGTTAGACATATGCCGGGACATAAAAACTCAAAAGGAGAATCTGCCCCGTGGGTTATAATTTCCCACGAAACAGGAAAAGTTCTTTCTTCGCATAAATCTAAAGCGGCGGCAAAAAAACATTTGCAGCAAATGCATATTTTCAAAGAAAAATACATTGCTATTATAACAGAAGACGAATATAAATATCTAAAAGAAAATACAAATAAGATTATTTTGTTTCATACATCAAATCCAATTTTTAGAAATAGTATTTTCAAAAAAGGTTTAATTCCTTCTGTGGGTGAATCTTATAAAATGCATTATGATGAAAGTGATAATCTAGAAAAATTTGTATTTTTATCCAAAAGCCCTTATGATACTACTTATGATGATGATGTTTGGGCTGTTGATGTTTCTGATATTAAATTAAAGCATGATCCTGATAAAGAGCTTACCGATGCATATGTAACAAATGTTTCTATTGATCCCAGTAAATTATTTTTAATTTATAAGGGGCATATCGGAAAAAATTCAACTTTAATTACACAAAATATAATAAAAAAATCAGTTAATGAATTTATGAAAAAATTGTGAGGTGATTTTATGATTCAGTTTATACCGTGCAAAAGTTCGAAAGGACTTGAAAAGACAGATGATATTATTTATCTTGATGATAAATGTGGCAATTCTATGGCTAAGAAATATAATTATGCTATAAAAAATTATATTCTAGATAGCAAAGATGATTGGTTTTGCTTTAGACATTTAGATCTTCATATTCTTACAAATTTTGATATAATTAAGTATCAGCTTTCGGAATTTGCCAAAAATAATGTATTTATTGCAGGACTTATAGGAACTTATGCACTTGAGCCATCTTGCATTTGGTGGAATCCATTTAGAGAATGTAATGGTGCAGGACATATAAAACAATCTGTTTTAGATACTAATGGAAAACCTATACAGCCTCAGCAAACTTATGATATGAATGATTGGCCAGGGATACATGAAGGGCTTGCTAGTGTTGATGGATGCTGTATGTTCATAAACAGAAAAATATTTGAAATGGGAATTAGATTCGATGAAAATCTTAAAGGATTTCATTTTTATGATAGTGATTTCTGTTTGCAGTGCTTACAAAATAAGTTGAAAATTGGAATTGTTAATGTTGACGCAATTCATGATTCAGCTGGTAAAATGCCACCAGAATTTGGAGAATATCAAAAAAATATGTTTGACAAATGGAATAGCAAAGTTTCTGTATGGCCTATTACTAGATATACCAAATTTGTTAATGTATGAAAAAAGAAAATATTATAATAACAGTGAATTCCTGTGGTAAAAGAAAATCGGCCACATTTCTTCAACATCTCAAAAAACTTTCTGAAGAATATACAATTGTTCTTAATATTAAAAAAGAAGAAAATGAATTATATAAAGACATATTTGAAAATACATCAATAGATGTAATTTATGAAAATTCAAAGAATCTTGGAAATACTCGTGCTAATACGCAAAAATATATAATTAAAAATTATTCAGATAAACAAATTTGGCTTGATATTGATGATAATTGTGTACTGTATGATATATTAGGTGAAAAAAGAAGAACGGTTAAATCTGAAAACTATTCATCCACAATAATGAATATAAGTAAAGAATTGGAAAATGCACACAATCAAGATGATAAAGTTATTATGATTCATAGTACACTTCCTGCATTTTCACATTTTAATTGTGATAAACAAAAAATTGTATCAAAAATTGAAAAAGAACAATCTCATAAAAGATTTAAAATTCAGCTTAAGCTTTATACTTTCTGGTTTCCTTCCATAGTCAAAGATGAAAGACTTAGATATGAAAATTCTGATATATCATATAGAGAAGATTTTTATTTTCAATATTTGATTTACTTCTTAGGTTATAAAATTTATGTAAATGCTCAAACTTTTTCTGCATTTGTTGTACATGATAAAAGTGAAAATGTAAATGAAGAACTTAAGAAATATGAAAATAAATATCCTCAAATGTTTGTTCAATCTATAAGAATGTTATCAAAAAAATTAAAAATTAATGATTTTATGCTTTGCCCATTTACTGTTAAATATGCTGAAAAGAAAAGTAAAATATTTGCAAAAAATCCACTTGCAGCTGTACCAAGATGTGATATTCCTGTTATAGGAAGTCAATATTGTATGAATTTTTCTGAAAATATGTCTGATGAAAAAATATTAGATACTGTTGATTGGAGAAAAATATTGAATGGAAATTCAGTTAAATGGAAAAGTTTTATAAATATAATATAATTTAAGATACATCTTAAATTCAATAAATGCACAAAAGTGCTAGGAGATACAATATGAAGAGATACAAAGTGATTTTAACAGAATCTGAAATGAGAAAACTAAATGAAGTTCGTAGAGACGTCAGATCAAAAAGATTAGTTGCTGATGACTATGATATGGAAGATGAAGACGGTTTCATTACTGTAGATCATATAGATAAAAACAATTACAAAGATTATATTGGCAAAAAAGTCAATGTAACGGGTAGTGTTTTTCTTAATTATTTGAATTTAGGAAAACTTCCAATTACATTTGGAACAGTTGGAGGGTCTTTCGGTTGTTTTCATAGTCATCTCACTTCATTAAAAGGATGCCCAAGAAAAGTTGGTGGGTTTTTCAGTTGTGCTGAAAACGATCTCACATCATTAGAGGGTTGTCCAAAAGAAGTCGGAGAATATTTTCTTTGTTGTGAAAACAGACTCACGTCATTACTTGGCTGCCCAAGTAAAATTGATGGAGATTTTGATTGTTCCTATAATATGCTTACTTCTTTGGAAGGATGTCCTAGAATAGTTAATGGTGATTTTGACTGCAGATATAATAAAGACGAGTTTACAAAAGCCGGTGTTAAAAGACTTTGTAAAGTTCGTGGTGATATTCTTTCAACAGATATGTATTAATTTTTAGATATTTTTTAGAAATTCAGGATTTTTAAAAGTCCTGAATTTTTTCATATTTATAAATACAATATAAAGTTTTTTGGAGATTACGAAAATATGAAAACATTTAAAGAATTTATGAATGAAGCAAAGGTTTCCAATAGTTCAATCAAAAAATGTACTGAATTAATTGCGAATTATCTAGCTAATAAAGGGAAAATAAAGTTTACTTTCGTTGATGATTTTCCAGTTACTAGTTCAGAAGGAAATTATATTCAATCTCTTTATAGAGATCAAGAATCTCTTAATGGTATTGGAATAAACTGGAAAGATGATGGAACCTTTGTATCGTTAAGTGTCTATGAAGGAGATTTTTCAAAATCCTCAAAGGAAATACTTATTGACGCAAATAATCAAGAATCTTTTGCAAAATATCTTCCAAGAGTAGCCGATATATTATATGGAAATGTAAATGAATCAACTATATCTGAAGCAACTAATACATATGAATATGAAGGTGAAACATACAATGGCAAAAAGGAACTTGCTATTGCTATGTATAAAAATAAAGAACCACTTGACGTAATTTCTAAAACTGTACGTCTTCCAAGACCAGCTATCGTACGAGTTGTTCAGGCGGCCGGACTTACTGATGATGAACCAACTGATGATGGAAAGGTCAAAGTACTAGCTGGTAAGGCACAAATTGTGCAAAATACAAAGGATGTTATTGCAGCAAATAAGGCATTATCTGAAGTTAAATATGCCGACCCAAAAGTAATTTTCCAAGATCTTGAAAAACTTACAAAGATGATTGCTGATGGCATTTCTCCAGCACTTCTGGTGACAGGCCAGGGTGGCG
>Ga0116192_1001637_pt1 | contig 15475 bp, 11 predicted proteins | sample AD_UKC113_MetaG_FD_89876 | JGI IMG/M metagenome (GOLD analysis project Ga0116192, IMG submission 89876) | Active sludge microbial communities of municipal wastewater-treating anaerobic digesters from Hong Kong - AD_UKC113_MetaG | ecosystem: Engineered > Bioreactor > Anaerobic > Digestate... | reverse complement strand
CATCACTACTTTTCCACTTCATGACAAAAATAATTGTCTTTATTCGCCTGATGTCATTTCTTTTGCAAGAGAAAAAGGTTATTTTAAAGGAAAAGATGAAGATTTCAGTTTTGCTGATTGCTATGCTCCATTAGATTATCTTGCTCTACGAATTTGTGAAGCAAGGGTTTGGACATTTTTCAGAAAGGTAAATCCTGAAATGGATGCTTATATTTCCTATATTAAGGGTGAATCATCTAAACGACTGCCATTATGGGTAAAACCTACCTACAAATTAAGTGCTCAAGATGTAAAAAATTTCATGCGTGATCAATATGAAGGGACAGAACTGGATATTACCAAAGGTTTGGGTGCTGGACCTTTTAACAGTAAGTTGCGTTGCAGCCCGCTAACTTTTATGGTCGATAGTGTGGAATATGTTCACGAACGACCTGTAGCCACGCAGCAAACAGCTTTTTCGTTCGTAGCACAAATGCGAAACTGGCTTCCTAATTATGTAGGCGGAATTTTATGGTTCGGAGTGGACGATGCAGCCAGTTCTTTGTATGTACCAATGTATTGTGGTATTTATCAAATCCCTGATTGCTACGATATTCATAACGGAAGCTTGCTGGAATATTCACCCACTTCAGCTTTCTGGATTTACAATCAAGTCGCTAATTTCGCTTATAGCAAGTATTCTTATATGATGAAAGATATAAAAGAAGTCCAATCAACATGGGAAAATAAATTCAATGAATTGGTACCAAATGTAGATAAAATTGCTGCCAACTTACCTGAAACAACAGCACGTGATTTTTTAACCGATTTCAGTTGCTTGCAAGCTACTTCTTCTACTCAAGCATGGAAAAAATTAGGAGAATACCTGCTGGTAAAATACATGGATGGCAATGTAAAAATGGAAAAAGATGGTAAATTTCTTCAGAATGAAAAAGCCATTCCGCCTGACATTATCCGTCCTGGTTATCCAGAAGATTTTTTACGACAAATGGTGAAAGAAAATCCACAGCTTCGCGTAAAAACTATCAAAGAATTGAAAGAAAACAACGTTATTCCTTAATTTTTTCAGGAAAATTTTAAGGCAATTGCTTCTCAATAAAATAATAAAATACTAATTTTCAATAAATTATACATAATAAATGAATCATTCTATAAAAGATATGCTTGCTTCCCGCCACATTGGAATTTCAGAAAATGAAGAAGAAAAAATGCTGGAAACGCTTGGCTTGAAAAGTTTGGACGAATTAATTTGTCAAACCATTCCAAACTCAATTCTGCTTAAAGAAACACTCGATTTACCTAAACCTTTATCAGAGCGTCAATATTCAGAACATATTCTTCAGCTTGGCTTGAAAAATAAATTGTTTACTTCCTATATTGGTCAAGGGTGGTACGACACCTGCACTCCAGCAGTAATTTTGCGAAATGTTTTTGAAAATCCTGTCTGGTACACTTCTTACACTCCTTATCAGCCTGAAATTTCGCAAGGACGATTGGAAGCTTTATTGAATTTTCAAACAGCTATTGCAGACTTTACCGCTTTACCACTGGCAAATGCTTCCTTATTAGATGAAGCCACAGCAGCTGCCGAAGCTGCAAACATGATGTTCAATCTTCGCAATCGCCAACAAATCAATCGCAATGCCAATATCCTTTTTGTTGATCAAAATATTTTTTCTTCCACTTTAGCCGTGCTTCGCACAAGAACAGAAGCTCAAGGAATTGAATTGGAAATAGGCGATTATTCCACTGTTCAATTCTCTGACAGACATTTTGGGGCAATTATTCAGTATCCTAATTCAAATGGTAATATTGAAGATTATTCGGATTTTGTTCATAAGGCTCATGCTGCTGAATGCAAAGTGGCTGTCGCAGCCGATTTGATAAGTTTAGCTCTTTTAACACCTCCCGGAGAATGGGATGCAGATATTGCTTTTGGAAGTTCACAACGCTGGGGCATTCCTATGGGATTTGGAGGACCTTCCGCAGCTTATTTTGCTACAAAAAATGAATTCAAACGGGAAATGCCGGGCAGAATTATTGGCATTAGCAAAGATGTTTACGGAAAAAGAGCTCTTCGTATGGCTTTACAAACACGAGAACAGCATATTAAACGAGAAAAAGCTACCTCGAACATTTGTACATCTCAGGCTCTTATGGCTTCAATGGCGGGTTTTTATGCTGTATATCACGGAGCTGAAGGAATCAAAGCCATTGCTCAACAAATTCATGCAATTGCTACATATTTAAATAAAATTTTGCCAAAATATAGTTATCAGCAATTAAATAAAAACTTTTTTGATACCTTGAAAATTGTCTTGCCAAAAAATATTTCAGTAGAAAAATTTAGAAAAATTGCTGAAGAACACGAAGTCAACTTTTATTATTACTCATCAGGAGAAATTGGATTGAGTGTAGATGAAACCATTGATTTAAATGATGTAAAAACATTGATGGAAATTTTTGCTTCAGCAGCAAATCAAAATTCTATCGATATTATAGAAAACGATATAATGAATCTAACTTCTTTCGATAAAAAATTTGAACGTACTTCTGCTTATCTTACCCAGCAAGTATTTCGACTATATCATACGGAAACAGAAATGATGCGTTATATCAAAAAACTGGAACGTAAAGATCTTTCTTTGACAGATTCTATGATTCCACTTGGTTCATGCACCATGAAACTAACGGCTGCTTCTGAAATGTTACCGCTCAGTTTGCCTTATTTTACAAATATTCATCCACTGGCACCTGCTGATCAAACTGAAGGTTGCATGGAACTGATAAACGAACTTGAAAAATATTTAGCCATCATCACAGGATTTCCGGCTTGCAGTTTACAACCAAATTCTGGGGCAGCCGGAGAATTTACAGGATTAATTGTTTTACGTTCTTATTTTGCCTCACGTGGTGAAAATCAGCGAAACAAAGTACTGATTCCTGCTTCGGCTCATGGCACGAATCCTGCTTCAGCTCACCAAGCAGGTTTAGAAGTTGAAATTGTCAATTGTGATGCTGAAGGCAATGTTGATTTGAAAGATTGGAAAGAAAAAGCTGAAATGAACAAAGAAAATCTATTTGGATGCATGATTACTTATCCTTCTACCCACGGAATTTTTGAAACCGACATAAAAGAAATGTGTGACATTATTCATCAAAATGGCGGTCAGGTTTATATGGACGGAGCCAACCTAAATGCACAAGTTGGATTAACTAATCCTGCAAAAATTGGTGCTGATGCTTGCCATTTGAATTTACATAAGACTTTTGCCATGCCACATGGCGGTGGCGGACCTGGAGCTGGACCTGTTTGTGTAGCTGAACATTTGATTCCTTTTTTACCAAGTAAAAATTTTGGAAAAAATACTGTTTCGGCTGCTCCTTATGGAAATGCGAGTCTTTTGCCCATTACGTATGGATATATTCGCATGATGGGAGCTGAAGGTCTGACAAGAGCTTCAAAAATTGCCATTTTAAATGCAAATTATCTGGCAGAACAATTAAAAAATACTTATGGCATCGTTTATCGAGGAAAAAATGGAAGAGTTGGTCATGAACTTATTCTGGAATGCAGAAATTTTAAAGTAACCACTGAAATCACTGAAAACGACATTGCCAAACGCCTGATGGATTATGGATTCCATGCTCCTACTCTTTCATTCCCTATTCATGGAACATTAATGGTTGAACCCACTGAAAGCGAATCAAAAAGAGAATTAGACCGTTTCATCCAAGCTATGCTTCAGATTTACAATGAGATAATGGAAATTGAAAATGGAACAGCCGATAAAAAAGATAACGTTCTGCTGAATGCTCCTCATCCTGAATATGAAGTTACATCAGATGATTGGCAACATACTTATTCACGAACAAAAGCTGCTTATCCAATGGAGGAAGTCAGAGAAAACAAATTTTGGCCTGCTGTTGCCAGAATTGATAATGCTTTTGGCGATAGAAATTTAGTAAGTGTGTGGTTAAAATAAAAAACAAAATAGTCAAATAATATAATTTTAATTATACTTGACTATTATAAATTATCAATCACGGTATACAAAAAAACTAAAAATCACACTTTCTCCATTGATAGCGATTTTTATAACAGCTTTTCAAAATTCTGGAAGGGAAGTCCGTTGTAAAACGTAACTTGGTATCAGACACCTGATCCTTTAAAAATGATTTTTATAGTCATTAGCAATATTCGTAAATCAGTAATCAGTGACATGTTATCTATGTAAATGATATCATAATTTAACCGTTCGATCATTTTTTCGATCGTGTCAGAATACCCAATGCGAATTGGTCCCCAGGAAGTAAGTCCAGGTCGAATTTTGTATAAAAGACAATAATAAGGAGCTTCCTGAATAATTTGCTGAATGTAGTAACGACGTTCAGGCCTTGGACCGACAATACTCATATCACCTAATAGAACATTGATAAATTGAGGTATTTCATCAATACGGTAACGGCGCAAAATTTTCCCTACTCGCGTTATCCGTGAATCATTCGGATTACTCAATTGTGGAACACCATTTTCTGCTCCTTCGTACATAGTTCGGAACTTAATAATCTTGAAAGGTCGTCCATATCTTCCTATACGTTCCTGTAAATAAAATATTGGACCTTTTGAATCAAGTTTTATCCATATCATAAAAAAAAGCATAACAGGAAAAAGAATAACCAGCGAAAAAAGAGAAACCACAATATCGAAAACTCTTTTTACACTTTGTTCCCAATCTGGCATATTAATATCCGTAATATTTACCAGCGGACTGATGTTTAAGTCCTTTATTTTTGCACTTCCGGTCAGAATTTCATATAATCGTGGCGTAAACTTTATATCAACATTATATTGGTACAAAAGATTGATGATGGAAAATAATTGTTGTTCACTTGCGTTTTCCAGAGCAATGATAGTTTCCTGTACATGGTTTTCTTCAATAATATTCCTAATGTTTCGGAGATTCCCCAATATTTTTTCTTTAGGCACACTCACTTCATGATCAACATTGATAAATCCTACTAAAATGTTTCTTTGATTTCTTTTTACCAATTCGTCAGCCAGTTTTTTTGCATTTTGTCCTGTGCCAATTATTAAAGTAGGAATAGTCCAGCGTTTTGTTTTATAATTTTTTTGAACATTTAAGTAAATTATCAATCGTGGAAAATAGGTAAAAACAAAAAGTAATCCGAACAAAACCAATAGAGAATAATAATAATATTTATAGGAAACTACAACATCATCCAGCATCAGCACAAAAAAAATGGTGATAGAGATAACAATCGAGGCAGCAAAAGTTGAAAAAAAGATTTTAATGCCGGTCATTTTTTCAGGATACAGGTAAAATCCTGATAGATAGTGTACTATGATACAACAAAAAGGGAATAAAACTAAGCTGGAAAAATAATTGAAATTTGGGAAAAAAATTTGGACATTTTCAAATATTGCTGAATCATTCACAATCTTTCGGAATAGCATAAATAAAATCCATACTATTAAAGAAGCAAGTAGATCAAAAAAAAGGTAAGTTAAAAGTAACTTCTTTTTGTTCACAATATTAAATCAATATGAGTTAATAACTTTTTATTTTTATTTCAAAAACAGCTTGTTTGCCTGAAAAAATTCAAAAAAATTATTGACGAATGATTTGAATAACATTTCCTTTTTCAATTTTAATAATTGAAGAGGGTTTTGGCTTTAAAGTCTCTTTTTGACGATATTTAACAATATAATCTACAGCCGATTTTATTTCGTCACTAATTTCAGAAAAATTCAAAGGAGTTGCTTTACCACTAATATTGGCTGAAGTGGAGACAATGGGTTTTCCAAATTGAGCACATAATTTTTTTGAAAATTCTTCATCGGTGACTCTGATACCAATGCTTCCATTTTCAGCGACGAGATTGTATGGCAGGTTTTTTGCCTTCGGATAAATAATGGTAAGAGGTTTAGTAGTCAATTCAACAAGTTGCCAAGCCATTTCAGGAACTTCCTCGACATAATTTAAGATTTTTGAAGTATCATCAACAAGTATGAGCATAGCTTTTGTATCAGTCCTTTTTTTGATTTCATAAACACGTGTCACTGCCTTTTCATTGGTAGCATCACAACCCAATCCCCATATCGTATCAGTAGGATACAGAATAACTCCTCCTTGCTGTAAAATCTTTACAGTTTTTTTTATTTCTTCTTCAATTCTATTTGCCATGTTTTTATGTAGTAAGTTAAACAACGGAGAAGAAAGTTATTTATTTTGTAAAAATGGTGAATTGTTGAAATCAGTCGATAATAAAATATTTTTATGAAAAATTATCTAACTTTAATTCTATTATAAATGTTCACGAAGTACAAGATTTTTTGATTATAGTTCATTGAATCTACTCCGAAAAGTTTTTCAAAGTTAGTTTATTTATTTTTACCATAATAATTACAAAATACCAAAAAGTTATTTGAAAGTTTAATCGAAAGAATTCCTCGAGGCTTGCCTCGGGGTGAATCTCATAGAAACCAAAGGTTTCTAAATATAAAGATTTATCTTTATGTGAATGGAAGACGAACATATTTATAAGCGGTATAATAAGACATTATTACTTTATCACATGGCTTATGTTTCAAATCAGGGAAATGAAAAGAAATATAAAAAATTGTATGATTGGTAACTTACATTATTCGATTAACAAGATACCTCGAGGCTTGCCTCGAGGTTATTCATTATATTGACTCCCCTCTTAAACTCTCATTTTTTCCGCCTTTTGAAAAAATCAAGTTTTTTAAGCATGAACCTGTCTATTTAATAAAATAAGAATGGGAATTATTTGGGGAAATAAATTATTTTTAATTTCTTTGTAAAAATTATATCTTTCATGCCATGAAAAAAACACTGTTCATTTTATTTTTATTTACTAATTCATTCCTAATGGCACAGCAAATTTATAATGGTGCGGGAAAATTAGTGGCAAAAGTTGATGGAAATTACTTTTATAATTCCGGGGGCAAATTAATAGGGAAAGTAGATGATGTTTTTGTTTACAATAATGCAGGGAAATTAATAGGGAAAGTAGATGGCATTTATATTTATGATGAAAAAGGTAAATTAATTGGTAGAGTAGATGGAAATAATTTATACGATGCTCTGGGCAGGAAAATGGCAACTATTATAGATAAAGATTTATATGATAGCTATGGTCGAAAAATTAGAAGATTTAACGGATTGACACAAAGCCAGATAATTATATACTACTATTATTTTTACTAAATAATTCTGAAAATTATTTTTATCTTAAAGACTTCTCCATCGGTTTTTACTAATGGTAATTTGAAAAATTTATTAAAAAATCTCACCTGTTGTGTTAAGTGATAATTAAAAAACTGAAATTGTCAAGTGTTTAAGTTTATCAAGAGGTTTTTTTATTGTCTTCTTTTGTATACTTGTAAAAGTATAAACAATAATCATTTATTTTAAGCGTTTTTTCAAAATAAAGAAAAAATAGTAGCTTTTATATTTTTCTTTTTTAATTAATTTATTTATTATCAAATGATTCAATACAAAAAGTTAAATAATATCCTTTATTTGAAAGATGCTATAAAAATTTTACTAATTTTCTCATCAAGAAAAAAAAATCTTTTTCTTTTTGTCTTCCTTTTTCCTTTTATGATAATTTTTGCACAAGGTAACTTGCCCTATGTGGATGATAAGCCTTATCATTTCGGATTTTTAGTAGGATTGAATACCGCAGACTTTGGAATCGTACATAAAGATACGCTTATTGATAATAAAATTTATCATGCTTCTGTATCAACATTACAGCCAGGATTTTCGGTTGGCATAATAACTAACTTACGATTAAGTAAATACTGGAATCTTCGTTTTACTCCTACTCTTCATTTTTCGGAAAGAACTTTAACTTATCGGGCTGATACCTCTTCTATTACTACTTCTACAAATATTAATTCAATTCCTCTATGCCTTCCTTTATATATCAAATATAGTGCTGAAAGAAAAGATAATTATCGTCCTTATTTACTTGGTGGTGGGGGGATTTATTATGATTTTGGACGAAACAAAGAAAAAGCTATTTTATTAAAACCAATAGATTATTATGTTGAATTTGGCGTAGGCTGCGATTTGTATTTTTCATTCTTTAAGCTTGCTCCCGAATTGAAATTTGCTCTGGGATTTAATAATATCTTAACTCCTTTAAAGGAAAGAGATGCAGGTGGCTTGACTGAGCAAGATAAATTACATAATAATGTATTGTCTAAATTGACTTCAAAAATGTTGACCTTATGTTTTAATTTTGAATAAAGCAATTTTTAATCAAGCTGAATTCAAGTTACAAACAACTTTTTGGTTAGACAAATTACGCAATAAAGTGAAGAAAAAGATTATTTTTCAATTTCCTGCTTTTCAGGACTTAATTTTTCTATTTCTTCGATAATTTCAGTAATTTTTGTGCCCCAATCAGAAAAAAATTGTCGGAAATATTTCTTGACCATTACAGGATTATTTTTCCCATCAATGTGATTGATTCTTGAAATAAATTCTTTTCTCATCAATAAAATATTGGATAACAATTGGTTAATTTTTTCTTCATCCTGAATGTCGAACAACAAATAACGCAGATAAATTTCACCCAATAAATTAGAAGAAATTTCATTGACTCTTTTTTTCAATTTTCTTCGGCTTGCCATATTTTTTAATTTTTTAATTTAATATTGTGCTACAAATATAAATTTTTATTAGGAGTAATTCATCTTTTAATGTAAATTTGCCTCAATAAATTGGTAGCTTTTATAATAAATTTCATTATGTTCTCTTTTCACAAAAAATATTTTTTCTTTTTTTTCCTTGTTATTTTTCTCATGCTGAACTTTTTATCTTGTGAAAAAGACAATTTTACCACTAATCCTTTACATACCATTGAATTTTCCACCGATACCATCACTTTCGATACACTTTTTACTACGATTGGAAGTACTACGGCGAAAGTAATGGTTTATAACCATAACAGCAAAGCCGTCCGTATCAGTACAATTGCACTGGCTCAAGGAGGAAATTCTTTTTTTCGCATCAATGTAGATGGAGCCGTTAATGAAAACAATTTCTTTACCAATGTAGAGATTCCAGCTCATGACAGTATTTATATTTTTGTAGAAGTTACCATCGATGCTACAGATTCTGATGTACCTGTTTTAATGGAAGATAAAATTGTTTTTTTGATAAATGGTATTGTAAAACAAATTCAACTTCAGGCTTATGGTCAGGAAGTGGAAATTTTCCGAAACAAAACCATCAGGAACGATACTTTACTTACTGCAAAAAAACCGTATTTAATTTATGGTAATCTGATAATAGATACCGCTCGCACATTAACGCTTGAAGCAGGAACAAAATTTTATTTTCATCATAATGCCAATCTTATTGTTTATGGAAATTTAAGAGCAGAAGGTACTTTTGACCATCCCATTCTTATGCGTGGCGACCGTTTTGATAAAATTAATTTTGAAACACCTATTCCATACAACGTTGTAGCTGGACAATGGGGAGGAATTTATTTGTTAAGTGAAAATGGGAATCATTTATTTAGCCATGTGAAGATGAACAGTGGCTACGTAGGCATTTATTTATCAAATCAAAATATTAATTCTCTTCCTCATCTGGAAATAAATAGCTGTTATATTCATAATTTTTTACGATATGGTTTGGTTATTCAAAATGCAAATGTGGACGTAATCAATACCGAAATAAGCAATTCGAGCAGTTATTGCGTATATTTGAACGGTGGTACTCATTCTTTTATTCATTGCACCATTGTAAATTATTTCAATAACAGCAATGTTCAACCAGTGTCAAGGGGAAGCGACCCTGCATTTATGATTATGACGCTGAATCGAGTAGCTCCCATGCATACAGAAATTAAAAATTCTGTTATAACAGGAACTTTAGAAAATGAATTCAGTCTGGTAACGCGTTTTTTAGATGAGTACAAAGGAACATTTTCAAATAACTACATCAGAAAATATAAACCTTTGAATTTACCTCAATTTACCAATATTCGTTGGTATCAGAAAAACGATACAGTGTTCAAAAATATTTATTATGATTACAAGGAAAACAGTTATTTCAATTTTGAACCTGATTCTATTTCACCCATTCGTGATTTAGGTGACTATACCATAGCAACTGAATATTGTCCTCTGGATTTGAATGGGAATAATCGTTTAGCAGATGGCAAACCAGATGCAGGAGCTTATGAATGGAAACCAACTGAGTAAGGCAACTACATGAAAAAGCTTTTTGTCATTAAGATACTGTTACTTTCTTTTCTAATAAGTTTTGCTCAATCGCAAGGAAAACAGAATTTTAAAGTTGTTTTTTATAATACTGAAAATTTTTTTGATTGTTATGACGATTCTCTTACAAATGATGCAGAATTTTTGCCAAATGGAACGAGAGGTTGGACTTTTGCAAAATATAAGAAAAAACAAAATAATATTGGTAAAGTAATCACTGGTATTGGTGGTTGGGATGCACCTGCTTTGGTAGGTTTAGCTGAAATAGAAAATGAAAGGTGTCTAATAGATCTGACACATTATTCTGGTTTGAAAAATTTACATTACAAATTTTTGCATTTTGAATCTCCTGATCCACGTGGAATTGATGTGGCACTTCTTTACCAACCGCAACTTTTCAAACCATTTGTCAGTAAACCTATCCCTATTTACTTTTCAACTTCTCCACAGACAAAAACACGTGATATTCTTTATGCTGCAGGAATAATTCCAACGGATGATACATTGCATGTGTTTGTTTGTCATTTTCCTTCGCGACTGGGAGGAGAATTGGAATCTGAAAACAAGAGAAGAGAGGTAGCTGCTATTTTACGAGCAACAATTGATAGTATTTATTTGGCACATCCTCATCCTTATATTGTAATTATGGGCGATTTTAATGATTATCCAACCAACAAAAGTCTTTTAACAACACTAAAAGCCTTACCGCTAACAGATTCCATTTCATCTGATAATTTATATAATCTTATGTATCCTCTGCATATAAAAGGCAAAGGCTCTCATAAACATAATGGTGAGTGGGGTGCACTGGATCAATTTATTGTGTCAGGAGCCTTATTAAAGGCTGGAGGAAAATTTTATACTTTGCCAATGGATGCTCATTTTTTTGAAGCTGATTTTTTATTGGAAGATGATAAAACCAATTTAGGTAAACAACCTTTCAGAACCTATGTCGGCATGAAATATCAAGGAGGTTTTTCTGATCATTTACTCATTTATCTTGATTTTTGGTATTGAAAGTAAATCATCTAACAGACGTACCACTTTTCATTCCTTGTCGTATCGATTAATTTTACCCACAAACTGGATTGAACGTTAGTAAGATAATTCAGAAGGGAGGTTGCTATTAATATTAAATTTAGCTCAGACTTGTTGTGATTAACTTGCTTTTAATCCATTTTGTAGCTAACTATCGTTAATCAGTTGAAAAACAGGTTGAGAATGTGTGAATTTCTCTTTTAAGACAAAAATTGCGAGACATTTCCAAAAAAGAATTGCAAAACAATGTTGAAGCTACCATTTTCAACCAGATTACCATTATATCAATGACAAGATACACTATCACAGACTTATCAAACTCACCTGTGGGTTTAGGCTCGTTCACTATGAATAAACTTGATTCGAATATTGTAATATATCATGCAAATGACTCAAAGAATATTCAATACTTTATAAAAACTACTTTTTTAGAAAAATAACTTTTATATTGCAAATTATTGTAAAATATCAAAACAATAAAAAATTTAATACTTTCTTTTAAAAAGACACCATTTTTTCTTATTTTTGAAAAAAATCAGGTTTTAAAAGGAATCTCATTTATATAAAGTTTCAATTATGACAATGTTGTCATCTGTGGAAGAACAATATATTAAAGAATTAACTCAGGGTTCTTATGAGGCATTTGAGGCACTATATTCGATGTACTCACATCGATTATATAGTTTTGCCTTTAAATTAACTAAATCTCATCTTGATGCCAGTGAAATTGTTCAAAATAGTTTTATTAATCTTTGGTTAAATCGCGACAAAATACTTACTTGTTCTTCTTTACAACCTTATCTATTTACAATCGCTAAAAATCAATTTCTTAATAAATTGCGTAACAATATAAATTTACCATTATTTGTTGATTATGTAAATTATTTAAATGAAAAAAAATTATCAGAAAACAATGTGATTGAAAAATTAAATTATGATGATTTTAAAGCTCAACTTAAAAAAGCTAAAAAGTCTTTATCTAAAAATCAATGTAAAATATTTGAACTAAGCAAAGAACTTGGTTATACTAATAAAGAAATAGCTCAACGACTTAATTTAAGTGAGCAAACTGTTAAAAATCAACTCTCCATTTCTTTGAAAATTCTTAAAGAAAAACTCTTTAAATATTCCTTCCTTTTCTATGTTTTTTTCTTATAAATTGCTTAATTAGTCAATTCTTAAAAAGTTTATTATTAAGGGGAAAGTTTATAAAAGTTTTGGCAAAAGAGTAATCGAAAAATGAAACAAAGAAAATTTTCTTTGAGTTTTTTCATCATTTTTTCAAATTCCAGGCTGAAGCAGCCAATATGGAAATTTGTTCTCAAAAAATACACAACCACAGAAATACTGAAAGTAAACATCTCATATCCAATACGCTGGCAAACGTTTATTTCCCAGATTGTACAAGTGTTTAGTAGTATGCAACCTACCATTCTCCGAATAGGAGCACTCGGCGTTCCTTTATCCGAATAATAAATTTCCAACTCCTTATAATTCTAATTTATCTTGTTTGCCAACAAAACTAATTTGTGATTTATGTTAATAAAGTCTTTCAATTAAAAAAATAACTTAAAGCGATCGTAAAAATAGTAGCATACATAATTTTTTAACCGAAAAGGTAAAAAATCAAGAATTTAGAGCTAAATTTGTGATAGTAATTCAAAAAAGATTTTCATGCAGCCTTTAGCAGAGCGATTACGACCAAAAACACTGGATCAATTTGTAGGGCAAGAACATTTGGTAGGTGAAAATGCCATTTTACGACAAATGATCGAATCTGGTCATCTTGCTTCTTTTATTTTATGGGGACCGCCCGGAGTAGGGAAAACTACGCTCGCACGAATTATTGCAAATCAATTGAACCGACCGTTTTATTCGCTCAGTGCCATTAATTCAGGAGTAAAAGAAGTAAGAGAAATTATCGAAAAAGCTAAAAACAATAAATTATTTTCTTCTGGAAGCCCTATTCTTTTTATTGATGAAATTCACCGTTTCAGTAAATCGCAACAAGATGCCTTGTTAGGGGCAGTTGAAAATGGTACCATAACGTTGATTGGAGCTACTACAGAAAATCCTTCGTTTGAAATTATTACTCCTCTTCTATCCCGCTGTCAAGTATATATTTTAAAGCCGTTAAGTGCTGATAATTTATTTCTATTGGCTAATCGAGCTATTGCCACTGACGAAATATTAAAAAAGAGAAAAATTGAAATTGATGAGACAGAAGCTTTATTGAGATTTGCTGGGGGTGATGCTCGTAAATTATTTAATATCATTGAATTGATTGTTGCCGCAGAGCCAGAAGATCCTGTACATATAACAAATCAAGCAGTTATTGAATGTTTGCAGGAAAATCCTATTGCTTATGACAAAAACGGTGAATTGCACTACGATATTATTTCAGCATTTATTAAATCTATTCGTGGAAGTGATCCTGATGCTGCTATTTATTGGCTGGCACGCATGATAGAAGGTGGTGAAGATCCACTTTTTATTGCTCGACGATTATTGATTGCTGCTTCTGAAGATATTGGTCTGGCAAATCCTAATGCTTTATTATTAGCTAATGCCTGTTTCGATGCTATGCAAAAAATTGGTTGGCCTGAAGGAAGACTTATTTTAGCTGAAACAACCATTTATCTCGCTTCTTCTTCCAAAAGCAATTCAGCTTATCTTGCTATTGATAAAGCTCAAAATTTAGTTAAAAAAACTGGCAATTTACCTGTCCCTTTGCATTTACGAAATGCACCTACCGATTTGATGAAAAAAATTGGTTATGGAAAAGATTACTTGTATCCTCACGATTTTCCCAATCATTTTGTGCATCAGCAATATTTACCTGATGAACTTGCCGATGAAAGCATTTGGAAATCTCAGGAAAATCCAGCAGAAAAGAAACTCACTGATTTTCTTCAACAACTTTGGAAAAATCGATACAAAAAATAAAAAACCGGCTTTCTTTTAATTTTAGGAAAAAATTTCCAAAGGTTAATCATAAGTAATGGTGAAGTCATTTTACGCTGATTTTGAGGAAGAATCATAATCTTTTTTGATTCTTATATACATACAAAAATTCGACTTATAGGTCAAAAATTCAATAAAAATAGATTTGTTAAAAGAAAAATAATAATATTTTCTTTTCATGTATTAAATTCACTAAAATGTTCTTAAAAAAATGATTGGAATTTTTTTAGTTCATTTTTTACGAGATTTAGAAAAAAGAATACATTTCAAATCATTAAATCATAAAGGATTTAATTTGAGTTAAATTACCTATAATCAATATTTAAAAAAATCAAGCAGCCTTAGACGAGCTGCTTGATTACAATTTAACAGTTACCAAATGCTTGCTCTTTTCTCAGGTGACAAATATAATTTATCCGTCGGCTGAATATGAAAAGCATCATACCAGGCAGAAATGTGTGGTAAAGCACCATTTACACGCCATTTGCTCAAAGAATGCGGATCTGATTTAGTAAGCACAAGAATTTCTTCTGGACGGATATTGCAAGCCCAAACCATCGCATAAGACAAAAAGAACCTTTGTTCAGGGGTAAAGCCATCAATAATAGTAAAATCATTCCCTGACAAAGACTTGAAAGCTTGAAACGAAATTTGCAGACCACCGTGATCGGCAATATTTTCTCCCAAAGTAAATTTACCGTTGGCATGAACACCTGTAGCCACTTCAATAGAATCAAAATAATCCGCCAAAACTTTAGCTCGAGCATCAAATTGCTTTTTATCTTCATCAGTCCACCAGTTCGACAAATTTCCGTCCTTATCAAATTGACAGCCTTGATCGTCAAAACCATGCGTCATTTCGTGTCCGATGACAACTCCAATAGCACCATAATTACAAGCATCATCAGCATTTATGTCGAAAAAAGGAGGTTGCAATATTCCAGCCGGGAAACATATTTCGTTTGAAGAAGGATTGTAATATGCATTTACCGTTTGTGGTGTCATAAACCATTCGGCTTTGTCAACTAGTTGATCTGCTCGAGAATAGCGATAATTTGTTTCAAACTGAATAGCTTTTACCATATTATCATAATAGGAATTGGATGGATCAATTTCTAATGCATCATAATTTCGCCATTTATCAGGATAGCCAATTTTTACTGTAAATGCATCAAGTTT
>Ga0116192_1001633_pt1 | contig 15484 bp, 9 predicted proteins | sample AD_UKC113_MetaG_FD_89876 | JGI IMG/M metagenome (GOLD analysis project Ga0116192, IMG submission 89876) | Active sludge microbial communities of municipal wastewater-treating anaerobic digesters from Hong Kong - AD_UKC113_MetaG | ecosystem: Engineered > Bioreactor > Anaerobic > Digestate | place... | reverse complement strand
TTCATATGAAACAATAGAATTTTTATATGTTAAGATTACTCATATATCATAAATAAAAAGTAAAATGCCTATAAAATTAAAAATATACAAAAGTATATATGTGAACTCATGATGAGCTATAAATTAAAAAATTAATTAATAGCATAAGAATTATTATGTCATTCGCCGCTTTACAAAAGTTAATGTCATGATAATTTTTATTAAGACAATTTTTGTTTTTTTTTATTATCAAATAAAATATTCAACCGTTAATTTTCTCTTAAGTATCAAATAACGCATATCACGAATCATTAGATATGTTATCAAGTTTTATAAAAAATTAACATACTTATACTAAACGAATAAAAAATAGTCTTCAATATAATTATTTTGGAATATCGGAACATTTAATTAAATTTCTTATTAAATAATATACCGTACTTATGAGTTCACAAAGCGTACAAAGTTCCATGAGGAATCGTTCATCAAATAGTAGAGCATTATCTGATCGTGGCTTTAACAGAAATGCAAATAAAATTAACAGAAGTGATCGCTGGGATCGACGTGATAGATGGGGAAGATGGCACAAAAGACCATATTATAAGCGCTATCCTTATAATAATTACTACTACCCCTATTACAATTACAATCCGTATTATTATCCAATTCTCGACACTAACTTTGTTTCACCTTTGAATAATTATTCTCCCATTAAATGGTTCTATAGATATCCCTATTACTACTATTTCTACGGTTATCCATACAATAGATGGTACAAAGTGTATCAACCTACACAAGGTATTCCTTTATATTCACCTCCTCTTGCTACTAATCTTGTCGCTATTGATTCAGCTGACCAAAATATTGTTACAAACGATGCTACTATTTATGCTGTTCCAGAAGGTTTTGATACTACACCACAATCAGAACAAGAAAATGCAATTATGCCTCAAACAGAAATTGTATCTATGCAACAAGAAAATGCACAACTACCATTGCGAGAAATAGGAGATATACAAGATTATACTTTCAATGATTACATAGCATATGATGCATTAATGAAAAGTAATAATAGTACTTATTTCATGTGCGGAATATTTTTACTCATGATAATTTTATTACTAATTGTTCTTTTCAGTTAAAATAACACGACAAAATGAACCTATATTATGCTATCTAAAGTATATATAAGCACATAATATGTCTGTTGGCTTATTAAATTTTTTTATTAATAGTACTCAAGAATCGTATTTAACATTAAATCCTGATATAACATTTTTTAATGCTATGTACAAAGCATACACACCATTTGCAATAGAATCTGTCGCTGTACCACCAACTAATAGTAGACCAGTTGACAATAAAAGTCATAATGGATTCAATACTATTTTTACTTATGAAGTACCAACGGCTGGAGATCTAATGAGTAAAATTTATGTAGAAATAAAACTCCCACAAGTTCAATTGACAAGTAATAATGATGATACTAACACAACAAATAACAAACATCGAATGATCACAATTATGGATAATGTTTCTAAAGTATATGCGATGGTATATTCAATGGTGAAAATATTTTGTGATTCTAGTAACAATCATGATATTCAAAAAGTTATTAATAATATTATTAATTTTGTTACAAGTAATACATATCTTGAAACATTTTATGCTTCATTAGAAATTTGTATTAAAAAAAAAGAAATATCTCAAAAAACCAAAATTGATTCTTTGAATATTGCTAAAGTAATAAATAATACATCTTTTACTAAACAACAATTATTAAATGCGACAGAACAAATGTTAGATACATTTGTTAGATTAAAACAAAAATTTAGTAAAAAAAAAAATATTACTAATACCACAACTAATATTAAACCTAATATTAAATTTGCATGGGTTAAGAATGTTGGATATGCAATTATTAACTCAGTTATTGTTTATATTGGTGGTCAAAAAATAGATGAACATACTGGTGTTTGGTTAAATGTGTGGCACCAACTTACAAGAAGCTTAAGTACTGAATATATTTTTGATGAAATGATAGGTAATATCAAGTATTTAACTAAATTTAATAATAAAAATAAACCATCATATGTACTTCGCATTCCTCTAGAATTTTGGTTTTGTCGTTATTTTGCATCTAGTTTACCTTTAGCAAGTTTACAACATCAAACAGTTAGAATTGAATTGGCAACTAGTGCATTTGATAATATTTTCAAAATAATAAGTTGTGAGGAAAACAATAATGATATTAATATAGACTATGCAGACTACACACAAAATATTGAATTAAAAACAAGCATTTACCCAGTACTTTATATTGATTATGTTTATTTATGTAAAAGTGATCGTTGTGAATTTGTTGACGAACCACAAGAATATATAATTGATCAACTTCAAATTTATTCAGAACCAACAAAAACAAATGATTTAGCAATTAATCTTGACTATTTTGTAAACCCTATTAAAGAATTCATTTGGATATTACAACAAGATTGGAATAAATATGAAGAAATTAATTCAGCTACTTTAAAGCTTTATGATAGCTCATTAGTTGATAATCTAAATGCATCTTATTTCAATTATGTACAACCATATCAACATCATAATTCGACCCCAAACGTTGGAATTTACAATTATTCATTTAGTTTATATCCAGAAGAATTACAAGTATCAGGATCTGCTAATTTTTCTGTAATTATGGGAAGTAGGTTGTTAATTAAAAGAAGAGAAGAAATTAAATTAGAATATAAATACCGACCAAAAATAATAATATTTGGTAGAGCAATTAACATATTACGCTTTGTTTCTGGATATTGTGGATTAGCATTTACATATGGTTAAAAATTACACTTTAATACTATTGTATACTTTTTTATTTACCTTTTATGTTATATTATGTTATTATAATTAAAATATAACTCAAATTTATTATGGCAGTATATCAACAATTAATTGCTACTGATTTTAATTTTGGAACAGTAACTGAAAACTTGTCAAATACAATATTTAAAACAACTTATCAAGTACTTGATCCATTCCTTTTGAATATTGAATCTAGTGGTATAAACTGTAATTATCATTTTGATTCTGTTACAGATATTAATATACCATATTCAGGTGATATGTTAAACAAAATTGCACTTAATGCAATATTACCGAAACCCAAAGCTAAATATAATGTTCGACACATAAATGACATATTTGAGTTTTTGGAAGCTAACAATATTGATATTAGGACAAAATATTACAATAATAGCAACGATAGAAATAATGGCAATGATGATAATGATATTAATTTCACAAATAATAAAAATGCATACAATAAATTAGTATTGTTAATTAATGATTGGGTAAGAGATACTAAAAGCAACAATAATAAAATAAATAATATTTTAAAGGGTCAATTTAATGAAAAATTAGTTCTTGAATTAATTGAAAATGATCCAATATACAAAACTTATATTAGTTTTAAAACTTTTAGTAATTATTCTAATAATGATTTTGATGCGAATGTTAACACGTTAACATCTGTCGTTAATAATGAGTGGATTTGTAAATTAATACAAAAAACATTAATTAATTATAAAAGTAATATCAACGCTGAAGAAAATATAACATATCAAATTTTTAGAAAAGATTTTGAATTACTTTCTAATATTGACATTAACGTTACACTATCTGAGGTTGTAAATAATATAATGAATTCATTAATGACTGGAAATAATAGTGATACAATATTATTCAAATATTTATACGAATTTCGAGATAATTTAACTAACACAACAACATATCACGACTTCTTTAAGTATCTTAAAAATCAAATAAAAAGCAAATATAATACTCAACAATATTGGGAAAATGGAGCTATTTTATGTTATCAACTTGCTGATAATAATAACAATAACAATAAACAATTTATTAGTATTGAAACACTTATTACTAATACGGTGCAGCAAAATATTCTTGATAATATTGGTATTTTGTTAGATAAGATAGTTAAATTAGATCAGATAAATACGAAAGATACTTTAAAAATTTTAGATATGATTACAGTGAGTGATAATTTTCTTGGTTTTAAAGATATTACTATCACATGTTATAATTTAAATATGATGCCAATAGTAACTTTGATTAGGCTTAAAGAAAAATTATTAGAAAAATGTGTAGACTTGTATCATGAAATTAATATTTTAGTTTCTAGCGTAATTGATCGTATTATTAGTTTAGTTTGTAAAAAATTACAAAATTTATTACCAATTTTATTGAAAAATCAACATTTACTTTCACTTGACAATAAATTGCATATAATATTAAAAGAAAAAATAATAACTCATGACACACTTTTTATGATGTTACGTTCTGAACTTGAAGGATACACAAAATATAATGGTATTTCTTGTATTTTAGAATTATCAAAAGAGTATTTGTTACATACTGAAGAAAATACATTAATTTGTCAAATTAATACATATATTGATGCATATGAAAAAACAACTTTAGGATTAGATACGAGTAATCTTAATACATTAGTTTTACAAGAATTAAAAATAATCAAAAGATTTGTAATGTCAAAATTTTGTATTAATTGTTTAAAAATATGGGAAACAAATACATCAACATATGATAATTATGTAAATTCAATATTTGCTAATATTACAGGAAGTAATTTATTATTCGGTATTATGGATACCAAAGCAATAAACGATGTTCGTGATAATTTACTGTCAGAAGGATATTGGAATATTGAAGAATATTTGGAACATTTGAATATTAATTTCGAATCGAATGAATTAAGGGCATATATTATAAATATTATAAAACAAGAACAAACACCTATACATACAATTATATTATCTGATATAATTGCAACCAAACTTTTGGATAAAATGACTAATGTTTATCTTTACAAAGCAGCAATTTCAAAAAATGTACAATTACTAGAAAAAATACACAAACAAAATAAGAAAGCATTAACGAATATGAATAAATTAAATATTTTAGAGGTATTACAAGATATGTATATTGGTAAACAAATAAAGTTATCTTATGTACCTTTTGTTGGTATAAAAATGATTAAAAAGGTAGATTTATATATTGGGTCACAAATATTATGTTCAGATTATGGAGAACGAATGTTGTTGGCACACTATCTGAATGATACATTAAAAAATAGGGATAACTACAGAAGATTAACTAGTGAAAATCCATTATATGTACCTCTTGATTTATGGTTTACAAGAAACTACGAAGGTGCGTTGCCCCTTTGTAATTTATCTAATCAAACAGTAATGTTAAGAGTCACATTAAGAAAACTAGAAGAGTTGGTGCAATATCCTTATTTTTCTGTCATTAATGATACGAATAATTTATCGAAATACATAGAATTAAAAACTGAATTATCTTTTCCTGGTTCAATTTTAGCAAATTATATCATTTTACCTGAAAAAAATCGCAATGATTTAACTAGCAATGTTAAATATAATGTCATTGAACTTATTCAAAAAATGGGTCCTAATTATATTAACTTTGGCACAGAAACCAAAAATTTCGAATTTCGATATCATCCAAGAAGAATGGTTAAAACACTTTTTATTTGCACTTCTATAGAAACTAGAAATAATATGACAAATAATAAAATTACAGAAGTGATAAGAGATATTAAAATATCTTTAGATGGAGTTGTAAGAGAAACAACAAAGCCATATGCGTATTACAATCAAATACAACCATATGAAAGATTTACTGCAAGTTTAAATAATAATCAAGCAGTTTATACATTTTCTATTAATCCTGAAAATCCTCAACCTCTTGGTTGTCTTGATATGAGTAATATACCAAGTTTAATAATTACTTTCGGTATTAGTAAAAAAAAATTAAGCATTGTTAAACAAATTAAAATTAATGTATATTCAAGCTACTATGAATTATTAAGATTTTGTAACAAAAGTGATTTCTGTTAATATTTTTGATATTACAACTATCACTTTATTTATTCACATACAAAAGAGAACAAATATTAATCCTGTAAAGTAAATTACATTTGATATAATAATGTAAAAAAATTTAGAATAAGACTTTTTTATGAATTTTAGTAATATATTTAATTTAGGTGGAATAGTAGAATTAAAAATATTAATCGTTAGTTACGAGAAGACACATTTTTTGCTAGGTGGACTATATATATGGCTGCAATAATACAATTAGCCTGTAAGGGAATTCAAGATAGATATTTAACAGAAAAGCCGCAAGTAACATGTTTTAGAGCTGTTTATAAAAGACATACTCAATTTGCGATTCAAACCATAAAAAATACATTTACTACTGTACCAAATTTTGGTTCTAAATACAGTTGCAAAGTTGCAAGATGTGGCGATTTGTTGAGTAAAATGTACATAATAATAGTGTTGCCTAAACTAACAGTTCCGAAACGTTCTAAATATGAGTTAGCATGGGTAAATAAAATAGCATTTAAACTTGTAAAAAGTGTTGAATTAGAAATAAATAGTATTCTTGTTGAAAAACATTATGGTGAATGGTTTAATATATGGTATTCATTAACAGTACCAGATAATGAAAAATACGATCATTTAATTGGTTTATCTAAAACTTTAAATACACCAAGCAAATATATTCCAGAAACTGAACTTGCAATCCCATTAAGTTTTTGGTTTAATAAAAGTATGTCTCTAGCACTTCCACTAGTTAGTTTACCTGATCAAGAAATTAAAATTAACGTCGAATTAAGTGATGCTACAAGTTGTATTCGTGTAACACCAACTAATTACATTAAAATTAAAGATCCTTTAGTACCTTACAAACAAGGAGATATAATTGTACAAACAAAACATGGAAAAGAGACAGGAATAGCAATATATTCACATGAGGATATATTAAAATCAAGGATTTATTATGAAAAAATATATGGTGAATTTTGCAAGGGTCCTATTTTTAATTTAAAACATTATTATGTAACAACAGCTATTAGTGACGAAGGTGTATTCAATTTTGAATTATCATGTGATTTGAAACTAGTAGATGTACATTTACTATGTGATTATGTATTATTGTGTCCAGAAGAGAAAGACAAAATGATGGTTAAAAATTTAAATCGTGATTACTTGATTGAACAAGTGTTGTATTGTGACGAAAAAGTACTTACTGGTCCAGAAGTTATTAACACACTTAAATTTTCGAACTTGTGTAAAGAGTTAATATGGATTACTCAACTTGATAGTGCTATTTTTGCGAAACAATATTTCAATTATACAACTGATATAATAAATTATTACAAAAAAAGAGAATATGGCAATGTTGGATTTAAAACAAAAAATAATTCTTCAATAATAAAAAAAGAAACGATACTTGTTGATAATATAGAAAGGGTTACATTTAGAAAAGCAGGCTATTTTGATCAATTACAACCATATACATATCACTCATCGAGTAGTCCAGGAATCAACACATATAGTTTTAGTTTATATCCAGAAGAACTACAACCATCAGGTTCTATTAATTTAGAAAGTGTTTCAACTCTAGGCTTAAAATTGACAGTAAATAAATATAAAAAATACAATGATATTAGATTAAGATCTTATGCTAGAATTTATAATATTTTTCAAATCCGTGATAATCTTGGAGCATTATTATTTAATAATAATAATATTTAAGTTGTAAACCAAATTACATTAAGGGAATTGGTGCCTCATTTACACGATAATTTCCAGCAGGACCTTGATTCATTGGTAAACTATCGACATAATTAGCGATTCGAAGTAAAGCATTAACAATTTTACCTTCTTGATTCCAAACATTAATACCACGAAGACGTAAACCATCAACAAAACGTTTCATTTCTCCTGAATTTACAACATTTGAATTAGTAGAATATTGACCTCCATTTTCTACATAATTTCCAAAATTAGATAAAAATTTATATAATCGATCTTCATAAGTTTTAAGATTTTGGATTAAATTCTTAAAATGTGCCTCGTCTCTACTATGTAATTTTTTGTTTCCTGCAGCTAATTTACTAGTAAGACGATTATACATCATATTAGCATATTTAGTACCGCAGTTAATATTTTCGGGATTGTTAAGTTGTTGAACTTGATATTGTAAGACAACACCACCAACTTGGACTGTAGGATTAGCAGCATAGCGACCATTAGCTCCGCCAAACATGCCAAACATTCCAGGAACATACAATCCAGAAATATGAGGTCTCATGTAGAGCAATGGATTAATATTAAATCTTCGCATATTATTTTTGATAGATGCTTGTAAATATCTGAGTGCTTCACTGTAATTAGTAAATCTTATATTGTAAACTTGATCTTTACCGTTTATATTTGGTAATTCTTCGCCAGCAGCTTTTCTAGCCATCGTTTCATATGTATTTACATCATATCCTTTATTAGTATTGAGAATACCAGAATTAGCGTTAATGTAATGAACGAGAATATTAAGGAAATCAAGAATTTTGGTACTTTTATCTAAAATTCTACGTCGTCTCCCTTCATCAGCAACATACGTTGGTAAAGTATTCCTTATCCAATAAGAAACACTATTAATTTCACCTGTTTCGCTGTTAATCGTAAACCCAAAACTTTTAAGCATAAGAAGAACGAAATATGGATGTAATTGTTTAACAGTAGTTTTAAATGCATCATAATTTCTACTCATATAATTCGCAAGATCATCAATTAGAGCATTAATTTTATCTTGACGATCGCCACCAATTTGATAATTACCACCATTTTGATTTTGATGATTACCATCATTTTCGATAATCTCTTGTTGTGCTTTCAAAAAAACCGTGCACATATCATCATTAGCCCCATTAAGAAATAGTCTGCAATCGGTATTAATATATCTATCTGCATTAACAGGTACTTCTGTTGTAACACCATTTTCATTTTTCATCCACTTACCATCTTTTTTAAACCAAGTGTTTCCAGTAATATATGTATCCATTTCAAAATCATCATCCAATTCTTCTCCAAACATTACAGGATCACGATGAGTATTTAACTGAGCAAGTATACGGTTAATTTCATCAGCCCGATTTTGTGGTTGTTGGTTTGCCATCCTCTAGTATATACACAAATGTAGAAAAAAAAACATTTAATACTATATTTAAATTTGTTTAATCTTACAGGTAATAACAATTGGAAAAAATTAAATTTGTTCTATAATTTTAATTATATTTTATCAAAACATTTGATACTACATTAATTTAATGGAATTGGTATTTCGTTAATCTTTTCTTTTGTATTTGTATCTAATTTATCAAGTGCAAGTAGAAGTGCGTTAATTACTTGATCTCCTTGTAAATTATAATTTTCTCTAGCCAATTTGAATTTATTCAAATTAGCTAATTTATTAATTTCTTTTTCTCCCAATTCTTCATGTTTGTCATTATCTTTGCTATCAACATAACTAGCAATTAATTTTAGTTTATCATAAACAAGATCTTCATAATATTTTAAATTGTCGATTAATCTCATAATATGTTGTTCGTCTGCTTCATCAAGTTGTTTTCCATATTTAGCAAGTTCATCTTTAACATGTTTGAAATAAATATTCATTAACTTGTAACCTTGATCATATTGCTCAACGGCATCAAGGCTATCATTACCACCACCAGTGAGCACATTCATTGGACCAAAATTTGCCCCAAATAAATTATTAAAGATAAATGGATCAAATTTTATATTTGTGTTAATGTTTAATATTCTATTAGTTTTTAAATATTTTAACGATTGTTCGAGATCTTGTTTTGTTGTATAAATATAATAATAATCTTCCATATCTTTTCCTGTAATTGCTTTTTCAGCATTAGGATCTAAAATAGTAGGATTATAATTGATAAATCTAACCAAATAATCTAAGAAATCCAATAATTTTTTGTTTTTTTTAATTAATTCATCAAGTTGTTCATCTTTAAAATATTTTTTCATATAATGTTTTAGCCATTCACCAACCGAAATTATCTCATTTTTTTTGTTAATTGTAAATCCAAAACGTTTAAGAATGACAATAGCAAATCCTGGATGTATCTCATTAATATTTTGTTTCATACTAGTAAATGCATCAGGATTATTTTTTATGAATGTTGAAAGTAATTCGGCTGATACATCGGGATCAGGGTGTAAAATTGCTTTAATATAACCTCCACAAACTGGGGATTTGATACCTAAATCATAACATGTAGATTCTTTGTTATTTGTTGCTTGATCTATAGACATAGGAACATACTTTCCACCATCACGTTTGATATAAATATTTTTACCATTTTTATCTACAGCTCGTTTCCAATAGTTATTTTTAATAAAATCATAATCACGATCTGGGCCGTTATAATCGTATTTACTATATTCTTTGCTTTTTGCATCAAGATAATTAAGGCGCTCAAATAATTTACTGTAATAATTACCTGGAGTTAATTTTGGCCAAAGATTATAAAGTGGTGAACTCATACGCTCCCTTAAATAATTTTCATATTCATTATCTTCTGACATAGTAAATTCCATTTTACCAAAATTGTCTCTTATTTCTGTTTTAAAGATTTCATTGTAAATAATTAATTCAACGTTTGTTAATACTTTATATGAGTGCATATCTTCTTCATGAATTGTTTTTCCTAAATTTGTTGCTCGGAAAATTTTGTCGACGTCTAAGGGATTTTGTGTAAATGGCGTACTTTCGTTTCTTTCAATGCTTGCGACATTACTAATGTAAAATATCGCACTTAAAATTTTTTTAATTCTAATGTCAAAATTATTGTAAACTGGACCTAACAATAAATCATATAATTTACGCATATACTTGTTATTATCTAATGTTCCTGTGCTAATTATAGTAATGTACCATGCCCAATCTTTTACAAACCATTGATAAGCATCATCATTTTTACTACTAAACAGTTCCTTCACTTGCTTATCTTCTTTTTCAGGAATTTTCCTTGAAAATACATCACCTAAACGTTTCCGAACACTTTGTTCATTCCCAGAATTATTGTTATCTTCACCATTAATAACATAATCTAAAACATATTTTGTCCATGCAATACCGCGTTCATCACTTGGATCTTGCGTATAAATATACTTAGTGACGGCAAACTTACTCATCAAACTATATACTTAAATTTCAGAAAAAAAGAAAATCGTGAGTTAAACTTGAAGATTGTATACAAATTTAATATTAAATTAATTCATATCATTATAGTCAATAGGTCTACTAATAGCTCTTTCGTTATTAATTTTATTAGCAATATTGTTAATTCCTTGAATAATTTTACTTTCTAACTCTTGATTGTTTTGTGAATATTTAACTAAATCATCAAGATAATCTTCCATCATCACTAGAGATATTGCTTTATCAGATCCGAAACTTTTATTATTTTCAGTAAATTTTTGAATAACAGCAAGTGTATCGAGAATTTTTTTTTCATAAATTTTAATTTTATCAATTAAATCAAGCATATATTCAGCATTTATTGCTATTTTTTTTTCAGCTGCTATTTGCTTAACATAATTGTAATAATTAACTAATCTTTCACTAGTATTTTGTTGAAGCATTTTTGTAATATTTGTTTCATATGTATAAGGATAATTACCACCATATTGGGAATTAGAATTATCAATACTATTAAAAACATCCGCATTTCTAATAAGGTGACGCAAAAGGTTTTTATTTATTGGTTTTTTTCTTGATCCTCCAGTAGCAATAGGATAAACAGACTCAACATTACCTTTGATCCAAACAAAATAAGGTTGTTGATCGGTTTTAAATCCATCTTGATCTAAAACGGATTTAACATAATTGGCTAAATCATCCGCAGATGCAACATAATTTTTATCTAGAATACCTGGATTGGCATTAATATAATGAACCAATAAATTTAAAAATTTAAGTAAACCTTCTTTATTTTTGATATACGAATCAAAATCAAAATCATCGCGTGGATTATTTATAAAATATTTTTTAGCTAATTCTGATAACCAATAGGAAACAGGCAAAATTTGTTTTTTATCTGTATCTATTTGAAATCCAAATCGACGTAAAATTAAAAGAGCTATTTTAGGATGCAAATCATTAATTTTATTACTAATATTTTTAAAATACATATCACTATTTTCATCAGTTAAGATTGCTTTGAGCATTTCTTTACCAAATTCTTCATTTTTATTGACTAATGTTTTCATGTATCCAGAACATGTAGTTTTATCATCGATATCTAATCCAAAACAACTTCTCATATCATTAGGTACTTGCATAAGTTGTGGAACACCATTATCATCTTTTTTGAAATATTTGCCTTGAAAATTTTTGTGCCACATACCAAAAATTATAGAATCAGGAGTATACAAATTATCAAATGATTCATCAATAGATACGTTTGTTTCTTCTGGTTTTTTACGTAATTTAACTATAATATCAGCAATTTTTTCTTCAGTAGTCATAATACTTTAAGACTGCAGTATATAGTATTTCAAGAAAATATTAAGGAGATCGAGTGCTAATTATTTAAATTTATTGTATAATTCACTTCCTAATTTTTCAAGTTCAGTTTTATATTCTAAATATTGTAAATGATGTTTTGGTATGTCTTCAAAACCATAATATGCACCATACCATGCACCCGCGATACAACCTGTTGTATCAGTATCTCCAATATGTAGCATCGCATAAAATATTAATTTTTCCCAATTGTTTTTCGCATCAAGCAAGCAATCGTATGCAATTATAACTGAATCATCACCTCCTGAACCTGGAAACTTATGATGCTTATCTGATGTTGTACTTGAGACGTATCCAAATTTTTCTTGATAATATTTACCACGAAGATACAAATTTATACTTGATTTACGTTCAATGACTACACCATCTTTAAATTTGTCATTTACATATGTCTTCCATTTCTCAAAGAAAATAATTGAATCAGCTTCATATTCTTTGACATTACGTCCCACAGATTCAATATATCTATGTATTTTTTTTGTTTCATATAATTCTAACAATCGTGACGCCCATGTTTCTACATTAACATTATTGATAGCATATGATGTAAACAACGCAGTTACTAATCCTCCTAAATAACCTACTGCAGAATTATGCGTCAATCTACTTGTTTCGATAGAAACTTGTATTAAAGTATCTAAATCTTGTTCTCTATGATATGCTAAGCCAATACATGCAGTGCGCATTGAAGCTCCTGATCCACCTAAATTAATATTATATGGTTGTTCATTCCATTTCACACCTAATTTCATAGATTTAATAGCGTTTAATGTAATATTACCAGGTGCTCTTTTGTTAAACCCTTCTTTACTAAATTCATCATATGCTTTTATTAAATAAGCGACGAACGTTTCACATAAAGTATTAATACTATTATAATTTGTTAATAAAGTTTTACAAAGTGCAATATGTAACACTGTATCATCCGAAACGTTCCAATCTTTAAAACTAATATGATTTACACCCCCTAAACTTATAAATTCATACATTTTGTCAAGAGAGAACATAAACTCCCAATCACCATTTTTAAATCCTATAGTATCACCTAAAGCATGACCCAATAAACATTCTTTAAATTTAGTAATAAGTGTGTCTTTAGACATTATTATAGTATACGTTTATTATATAAATTTTAAAAGTTAAGTATTAAGTATACTTAATACATAATGAATACAACTTCAAACGATTTTATTAATCATTACAGTATTCTTGGAGTTCCTAAAGATGCAACAAATAAAGAGCTAAGATCAGCCTATAAGAACTTGTGTTTAATTTACCATCCAGACAAACCATCTGGTGATCCATTAATGTTCGAACAGATTAATGATTCATATGCAGTACTCAAAGATATTGTTCTAAGACAACAATACGATTTAAGTCTCGAAAAAAAACATGATATGGTAGATTTTGATAATTTGCGTAATGAATTTCATACTTTTATTAAAACTCCAGACATTTTTAGTAACGGATTTGTTACAATGCCTAAACCAATAATTGTTGGGCTTAAAGAAGATAAAATTAAGGATGAAGATCTTGTACTTGATGATTTAAATTTAATAAGAGAGCAAGATGATTTAGAAAATTTACCAGATAAAATATTTGAAAATGATGAGGATTTTGATATTAATAAATTCAACGAAAATTTTAATACTGTTATCGAAAATATATGTAATGATGATGTCAATGAAGAAGATACTTCATATGTTAATCCACTACCAAGCAAAAGTAATGGCACTAACTTGAATGAAATTCCAGATTACAATGGTTTAGGTCCGCAAGAAAATTTAAACAACAATCATATTGCATTTAATAATATGTTTTCGATTAATAAAAATCTTAAACCTAGCAGAAACACAAATGATAATATTAACGATGATTATTTTAAAAAAATGTTAGAAGATAGAAATAATATTTACGATACTATTGAATATTCGAATGTAATTGTTGACGGTGTTGATTATAAGGCTATTGGGTTTATGTAATTTTGCTTGTGTTAATATTTATCTCTTGTTCAAAATAATTCATTACTGATTTTAATCCTATTAAACATAGTTTACGTTTTTTATTAACATCAATATCATAATCCGTTGCACTGATATCTTTCAAATTAACATTTATAGTTTGTTTTTCGTAACCCTTGGTAGAATTAAAAGCTACGCCTTTCATAAAACATTTTAATACTTGTACACTAAAAGTTTCGAGATTATTGACTGTAGTATTATCACCATAAGAATCTACCAAATAAACTCCTATTACTTTTTCTTTTTTATTTTTAAAAAGATGTATTGGATAGTTATCGATACAACCACCATCAGTATACAAAAGCCCTTGATATTCGATAGGACTGTAAAACCATGGAATACATGTGCTCATTCTAATAGCAACAGCTAATGATAAAGTTGGATGTGTTTTATGACTTAAATATTCAGCCTTGCAGGTATTTAGACATACTGTTGTCATTATTATAGTTTTTTGTGTTATTTCATGCAATTCTTTTAAAGTAATATCTTTGTTTAATCCTTTAGCTGTAATCATTTTTTCTATCATAAGTTGCATTTTACACCCATCATCTATTCCCAAAGAAGTAAATAAGTTAAATAATTTAATATTTCTTAAACTACCAAAATTAAATTTTTTAACAAACACATATAATTCATCTGGCGAATAACCAATTATATATAAAGAAATAATTAATGCACCTACAGATGTTCCTGCTAATGTAGTTATCCCGTTTAAAATACCTAACTTTTCCAATGCTTTTAAACAACCTATTAATGCTAATCCTTTAATACCACCTCCTGACAAAACAAGTATTTTTTTAACATTTATTTCATTAACTTTATTCTTTTCTTCTTCCTTATTATTTTCATCCAAAATTATTTCTCCTTTTTTTTCGTTTTCTTCTTTGATTTCTTCTTTGATTTCTTCTTTGATTTCTTCTTTGATTTCTTCTTTGATTTCTTCTTTGATTTCTTTAGTT
>Ga0116192_1001630_pt1 | contig 15507 bp, 13 predicted proteins | sample AD_UKC113_MetaG_FD_89876 | JGI IMG/M metagenome (GOLD analysis project Ga0116192, IMG submission 89876) | Active sludge microbial communities of municipal wastewater-treating anaerobic digesters from Hong Kong - AD_UKC113_MetaG | ecosystem: Engineered > Bioreactor > Anaerobic > Digestate... | reverse complement strand
GCGGGCCATTAGCTCAGTCGGTAGAGCACCTGACTTTTAATCAGGGTGTCGGTGGTTCGAGTCCACCATGGCTCACCATTGAAAAGGCTGGAAACCCTCAAGGCTCCAGCCCTTTTATTTTTGTTACGGGGTTTGCGCCGTAAAACCCGGTCCCCTATCTTGACGCTTTGAGTTTTCTATGCTAAATTAATTTCACAACTTGCAGCGTGCCCGGCAAACCGTAAACATGCGGGCGTGGCGGAACGGCAGACGCGCTGGACTTAGGATCCAGTGGGGTTAAACCCGTGGAGGTTCAAGTCCTCTCGCCCGCACCAGGAAAATCAAGGCCTCCGGCAAACCGGAGGCTCTTTGTTTAGTGATTCATCCAACATTTTATCCAACATTTTATTTTTGTTCTTCTGATTCCTTCTATAATATTTATATCAGTGCATCATCGTTAAAACCAAAAACCCCCGGGCCACACCCGGGGCGATTTGTTTCTCTTATCATGATTTGTGCAATGATAATCAGGATTTACTTTTGCCTCTCTGTAATGCCCTCTACATGTATATGTCACGCCAGGAGGGATATTGCCCAAAAGGTTATTAACTATAAAGCTATGATTTTACCAATTTAATCCTTGTTGGAATATTTTATCATATATTTTTGTCGAATTAGCTCACTATTTCTCGATTATTAGAAATTTGTCGCACACGCTGATTGTCCGTCAATGCTTTCTTTAAGTCAATGGGCCAGCGGCAACGAAAAATTCGTATTCCTGCTAATATCCTGCCTGTCGAATCATGTCGCAATAAAATTGCAGGAAAACCGTAGTTTCCACAGAAAAGAAAAAAATTAAATCAATTGCACCAATGAAATGCCAATTTTTCAGGAGGTGCGGACTTATGAATACCAGCCCAAAAAAAACTCCAAGGGATACTGTTTTTTTAAATAAAATCCCCTGGGGAACCCATGTTTGCGGATTTTACCGGACACAGGATGATTTAATCAATATGTTGATACCGTATTTTAAATTCGGCCTGAAAAATAACGAGTTTTGCATGTGGATCACTTCAGATCCTATAAATAACAATGAGGCAAAACAGATATTAACGGAATATATTCCAAATATTAATTATTATCTTGATAAAGGCCAGATGGAATTAATTCCTTATGCAGAATGGTACTTGCGAGACGGCAAATTTGACGGCGCCAATATCTTGAGCTCATGGGTCAAAAAGGTAAGTGAAGCGCTGGCCAAAGGCTACAAGGGCGTACGCATAAGCGGCAACACGACCTGGCTCAACAAGGAGGACTGGTCGGTGTTTCAATACTATGAATCAATAGTTGACAATAGTATTGATTGTTTGAAAATGACGGCAATCTGCACTTATCAAATCAACAACTGCAACGGCTTTGAAATGGTCGACATAATGAAAAATCATAAGTATTTCTTTGTAAGCGATGAAAACATATACAGTATTATCAATGATACAGCCAGGCTGGAAAGATTGGACATAATGTCCAAAATGTCGGCAAGCATTGCTCACGAAATAAGAAATCCAATCACGTCTATCAAAGGATTCCTGCAATTATTGCAACAAAAAAGCGAATATAAAAAACATACTCATTATTTTGATATCATGCTCGAAGAAATCGATAGAATCAGCGGCATTATTAACGAATTCCTCTCCTTGGCGCGAAACAGGGAGTCTGATTTTACAAGGGAAAATCTCAACGACATTATTAATGCAATTCTTCCTTTAGTCCGGGCAGACGCCATTAAAAACGATAATAACGTAACAACCGAGTTGGGGAATATCCCGGAAATTTCAATGATTTCCAGGGACATACGGCAGCTGGTCCTTAACCTCATGAGAAACGGCCTGGAAGCAATGCCGGGAGGGGGGAACCTGACTGTTAAAACATATGTTTTGGACGGTAAAGTTGTTCTGGAAGTGTCAGATGAAGGGACAGGTATCGACCCCGGCATCGCCGAAAAAATCTTTTTGCCGTTTTTTACGACAAAAAATTCCGGCACCGGCTTGGGCCTGGCGATTTGCAACAACATAGCCGTTCATCACAACGCAATGATAAAATACAAGACAGGTCCCGCAGGCTCAACCTTCTATGTTCAGTTTAATCTGAATTAATCTTTCAGCCGGCTTTTTGTATAGTTTTTGTGATCACATTACGCCTTAATTTTTTGATGTATCGCCCTCTTGCTGAATTTGCCGCCCATTACGTCGTGAACCTCTTCAACCGCCAAAAAAGCGTTCCGATCAATTTCCGAAACTATATTTTTAAGCTTGGCAAGCTCCAGTCTGGTAACAACACAGTAAAGAATTTCTTTATCCTCCCGGGTGTAGCCGCCTTTACCGTAAAGATGGGTAACTGGGCGCCCCAACCTATAAATAATGGAAGTCGATATCTCTTCCGATTTGTCTGAAATAATCATTGCCGACTTGGACTCCTTTAGACCTTCAACAACAATATCTATAGTTTTGTAGGCAACAAAATAGGTCAATACGGAATACATTGCCCTGTCCCAGCCGAATACAAGCCCGGCGCCGCTCATTATGAAGATATTGAAAACCATTACAACTTCGCCGACGGAAAAACCAAACCTGGGTCCGTAAATTAAAGCCAGGATTTCAGTTCCGTCCAGAGAACCGGCGAAACGCAATACCGTACCTACTCCTATCCCCAGCACGATACCGCCGAAAACGCAAGCCAGCAACAAATCATCTGTTATATGCTGAACGGGGTGTAAAAATGCAGTAAACAGAGCGAGGGTCGATACCGAGTAAAGCGTTGACATGACGAAGGTGAATCCGATGTAATTGTAGGCCAGAAGCAGGAAGGGAACATTTAAGCCGAAAATAAATAATCCAATCGGCAAGTCGGTCAGATAACTGGTTAAAATTGAGATTCCGATAACGCCGCCATCAATGATCTTGTTGGGAATCAAGAAAAGCTCCAGACCGGCGGCAGCCATAAACGAACCTGCAGATAGAAAAAACCCTCTTTTCAAGACTTTGATTATTTTCTTTTTGACTTCCTTCATTCTTATCCCCTTTCCGATAAAATAAAAATCTTACACCTTTATTATATCAGACTTATTCTTTACCATCTATTGCGGCCAGTGATTTCTTGAGCTTCCGGTAAGTTGCCTCCAGCGACTCCGAGATTACCTTCACATCACCCAAAACCGGCATGAAATTGGTGTCCCCCCCCCATCGCGGCACCACATGAACGTGAAAATGTCCGGGGACTCCCGCCCCGGCAACCCTGCCGATGTTGGCGCCCACGTTGAAACCCTCCGGATTGAAAGCACGGAGCGCCCTGATCATCTTTTGAGTCATTTTGAAAAGCTCGGCCGCTTCCCCTTCGGCGAGATCCTCCAGATTCCCGACATGCCTCCTGGGAGCGATCAGGAGATGTCCGTTGTTGTACGGATAAAGGTTCATCAATACAAACACCCTCTCACCCTTGAGAAGGACCAGATTGGCCTCGTCGCGATCCGATTCCGACTTTTCGCAAAAAATACACCTGTCCTGCTGTCCGCCCCCGATATAGACAGTGCGCCAGGGCGCCCAGATCTGCTTCATGCTCTTTTTCCCTCTCTCCCGTTATTTTGCCCTTCCCCGCGGGAAATATCATTTTTTTACATTCGATTGTTTCGTGGTTATTCCTTCCTGTTGAAAATATGGCTTATAATAAAAAAAATATGAAAAACCGTCGATAATGCGGTTAATATTGAAAAAATAAAATCCGATATTTTAATTGCAACAAATAAGTTGTTACTTTATAAAATTATGCAAAATTTCGTAAAATTTTAAATAGTGAGATTAAATATAAAAGCAGAGGGGGGATTTCGAACAAGATCCCTAATTTTTTAAATAAAAAACTTAAAAGGGGGGTATTCTGGAGAATGACCATACGTCTGAAGCTGGCACTTATCACTTCGCTCATTCTGATTCTTCTGGTATCGTCAATCGGAGTTTTTGCGGTGAGGTCCATGCACGACCGGCTGATCGAATCGGTTCAAATCAAGCTGAAATCAGACCTGGGCATGGGTAGGAGCTACATCGAGCAAAGGTATCCGGGCCAATGGTCAATCAAGGACGGGCAGCTTTACAAAGGCATCGTAAAGATCAACGACAACCATGAAGTTGTGGACGTTATCGGCAATATTACCAGCGACACGGTTACCATCTTTCAGGGAGACAAGCGGGTTGCCACCAATGTGAAGACGGCCGACGGACAGAGGGCGGTCGGCACCAAGGCTGCCGAGGAAGTTGCCAGCGCCGTTATCAGCGAGGGAAAAACGTACATCGGCAAGGCTCAGGTCGTGGGAAGGTGGAATCAGACCGCTTACGAACCCATCAAGGACGGCCAGGGAAAAATCATCGGCATGTTCTATGTCGGTGTTCCCAACGACCTGTACGATCAGGCGGTAAACAAGTTCGCCTTCAGCATCTTCCTGGTGGGGGCTGCCGGTATTGTTGTGGGTATAATCATTATTTTCCTCGTTCTTAACCAGTTATTCGGAAAACCCTTCACCAGGTTCATTGATTTCTCGGAAACGATTTCCGAAGGGAACCTGACAAGAGAAATCGATTACAGGTCGCGCGACGAACTGGGGAAACTGGCCAATTCTTTCAACATTATGGTCAACAACCTGAAAGAACTGATCGGCCTGGTCACCAGGACCTGCGGCAGGGTATCGGATATCGCCAAAGCGCTGACGGCCCAGGCCGAACAGACTTCCGCCGCGGCCGGTGAAAACGCTTCTACGGTAAATGAAATATCGGCGACGGTCGACAGCGTTGCCGCAAACATCAGGGATGTTTCCAGCCAGGCCGACGAGGCAAGCCGGCAGGCGGACAAAGGCCAGCAGAATATAGACACGGTCGTGCAAACCATGCGAGAGATTGAAAAATCCGTCGACCATGTTGCCGCGTCGGTAAGTACGCTCAATCAGGCCATAGAAAAAATCGGCCAGTTCGTAGTCACAATAAACGGTATTGCCGATCAAACCAACCTGCTGGCGCTCAACGCGGCCATCGAAGCGGCCCGCGCGGGCGACGCCGGCAGGGGTTTTGCCGTAGTTGCGGAAGAAGTGCGGAAACTGGCCGAAAGCTCAGCCGAATCGGCCAAAGAAATCGGCGTGATCATAAACGAGGTGCAGCAACAGTCCATCCAGGCCGTCAACGATATGGAGGCGGGGAGAGAAAGGGTTTCTCAAGGCGGCCAGGTGGTACAGGAAGTAAACCGTTCACTTAATGCCATTATCGGGCTTGTGCAGGACTTGAACAAAAAGACCCGGGAGGTGCACAAAGCCGCGGAACAAATGGCCGGAGCGGTGCACAACGTTGCGGCGACAACGGAGGAACAAACCGCATCAATGGAGGAGGTATCCGCTTCAGCGGCCGAGCTTAACACCGCTACCGGGGAGCTTGAAAACCTGCTTGCAAAATTTAAAGTTTAACACCGGCAGAAAACTGCGACGCGCGAATAAAAATCAGGCCGCCCTCCGTCAAGCCGGGACGGCCTGATTTTTTCCGCCATGCTAATGGACCGTCAGCACGGGCCTCAGTACGTCCGACTTCTCAAGCTCCGCAAAGAACGCGTCCTGGTTATCGGGGGAGACGAAGCCGAGTTCGACATTCAGCGCTTTGGCCATAAACGGATCCAGGGCAACCAGATCGTTCTTGTCGATGTCCCCCAGGGATACTTTGCCCACCGTCGCCGCTACCAGTTCCATTTCTCGGACACAGGCATTGAGATAATAGAACAGATTCTGCACGGACCTGTCGATGTCCAGGTGATCAGTCATTTTACCGGTATATACAACGAGATCGGTCGGAGGCTCAAACGGGACCGCCCTGGTAATCTGATCGCCCAACATGGCCATTACAGCCGCAGTGCCAATGTAAACGGCGTCGGCTCCCAGAGCCATGGCCTTCAGCATTTGTCCCGGTGTGATCAACCCCCCCGCGGCTATAAGACTGACTTCACCGACCGCTCCTTTTTCGGCCAAGAACCGTGCCGCCCTGCTCACCGCATAGATGGTCGGCAGACCCACATCATCCTGTAAAGTAGGGGCGCCGCCGTGCGTCCCTCCCTCCGCCCCGTCCACGGTGACGAAGTCGCAGTCAGCTTCGAGAGCGATCTGAAGCTCCTTCTCCAGAAAATGAGTGGCGGCGATTTTCAGGCCGACGGGCACTCCAGTTTCCTCTTTCAACCTTTTGACCAGCCTTATAAAGTCGTCTTTAGTATTTACGCCGTCGAGCCGCGAGTGTATTATCGCGTCCTGGCCCTCCGCCAGTTCAAAAACCTCCCGGAATTCCCGGCCGATGTTTTTTGCCGACGTGCGCTGGGGCGACGAACCCTGGGCGCCCTGCCCCAGTTGAATTTCGACTGCGTCGAGCCTGGTGTACTTGTCCCTGCTGTTAAGCCAGCCTCCGCGGTTGTACTGGCCGATCAGCAGATGGGCGGCTTCGCGTTCCTCCTCCAGCAGTCCCGCCTCCCCCGTATTTGTTGCCGTCCCCGCGAGGGTGGCCGCTCTGGCAAGCGCTATTTTGGCGCTTTTGCTCAAAGCACCGCCGAAAGACATGCCCGTAATCATGATCGGTATCGATATATTGAGCGGCCTCCTTGCTTTCGGGCCTATCCTCACCGAGGTGTTTATGCCCACGTCATCGGGCGTGGGGAAGCGAAAAAGATGCACCGGGTTGAACAAAAGCTTTTCCCAGGGAGAAAAGCGGATGTGGCTGCCCAGGGGCCTGGACAACGGAGTTCCCCGGGCAGACCTCATCGCAGTTTCAAGAAGCTCGACGGGGCTTACCTTTTTAATCACCGGAACCATTTCGTAAAGGTTTTCAGTGTACTGATCCCGTATCATGGTACGGATGGCATCGTCGGCAACTTCATTTATTGCTCCCCGCAAAATTCTGGCTAATATACCCAAGATCAAACCCCCTGATTTCTTACAATTACCTGCTGAATTTCTTCAATCTTCTGGGCCATGGCAATGCATATCTGCTTGATTTCCCCCAACTGCCTGGCGCTGCTCTGCTCGGCCACCGCAATGCTAGTAAGCTTCTCGTCGTCATACTTCGTCAGGTCGTTGTAATGCTGACGGTCCACCTGGGAGAGACTTCCTGCCACGGTCTGGATCCTGTTCAAATCAGACCGGAAGGCTGAAAGGGTTTGCGAAAAGTCAGCCAAGTTTTCCAACATAAAAACCTCCTCATGCTTTTTTTTATGTTTCCCCGAAATCAAACAAAAATCCGTTATTATATGCAATAAAAATAAAAACCCGCCGGGGAGTCTTTGAAAATACTTTTCCGGGGGCGCAAAAGCAAAAAAGCTTCTTCACACAGTCCTTAACGTATCGATTTGCTCAGCACAGCCTGATGTATTTGTTGAGCGTACCGTCAAGACAGGCTTGTTCGACATCGGCCGCCGGCTCTCTTATATTAAAAGAGCTCAAGGCGCCGTCCATCAGTACGGTAACACCGAAGTCGCATATGCCGCTGACGGTTTTCGAAATGCCGGACATCTCCCTGATAAGGCCGCTCATAATGAACAGGATTTCATTGATCTCCTTTCTGTCCTTTGCCAGCGCGCAGTACCTGCCGTTGAATTCCCCGGCAACTTCCCCGCTGATGTCGTCCGGCCACAGGACGAACAGATTGCCTCTTTCCAGCACGCCCGTACTGCTTTCAAAAAAATCCTTGCCCAGCACGCCTATCCGCGGGGAAAACAGGTCACCTTCCCTCGCAATGTATGAAAACAACACTTTCGTGGCGTTTACGGCTTCTACGATCCCGGGGCGCTCCTGGCAGGTCCAGAGGTAGGTGTTGTAATAACACAGCCTCACGTCCCTGGAATTCCCCACCGAACACTGGGTCAGGTTCACGAAAAAAGCCTTGATAAAATCGTGGTGGCCGGCGCCGCTTCCCCAGCCCAATTCCGTTTGATAGAGCTTTCTTGAACTGTCGTCGATAATTTCAGAGCTTCCCGGATGCTTTCTGATCACTCTCGTATCGGTGGCAATCACCAAAAAGTCACCGGCAACGTATGACGCCACAATCGACATTTATAAACCCCCGTAATTATTTTTGAAAGACTTCGCCATACCATCGTCCAACTCCTCTTGCCGAAATGCGCACTCGAAAAAAACACCGGCTTTGGCCGGTTACAGGGGGGTATTGATTAAAAACGGGACTCTTTGCATTAATCCGGCAGTTTATCCGTAGCGAAAACTGATCCCGAATGCGCCGCGCGGGTAATTCCAACTGACGGCCTTCTTTGTACAGGCCACCCGGCAGGTCCCGCACTCCAGACAGCCTGCGTGATCGAAGGAAATGTCGTCCCCGTTCCAGGCGTATAAAGCGGCGGGGCAGACGAAAGTGCAGGGCTTCTCCGCGCACTGGCGGCAGAGAGCCTTGTTTATCGCAATGTGCGGCTCTTCGTCAAGCTGGAATTTGTTCAACGCCAGACGATCCTGGACACTCAACCGCTTCACAGGCTCCTTGCTCCTTTCCAGCAGGTTTTCACCAATTTTAAGAAAGATTTCTTCCTGTTCAAGTGACGCATCACCAGCTTCCGAACCCGCTCGGGAGGGTCTCCTTTTACCTTGAAGAGATCCGTCAGGATATCAACAGCCAGCGTGGGAAATGTGGTATATAAATCGGGTTCTTCCAATAAGTCCGGCACGTTTTTATACGTTTCGAGGTCGCGGAAAACGTGTGATTGACGGAGAAAATCCCCGTATATCTTCAGGGTGGCTGCGCTGAAATCCCCCTTCTCTTTGGCCGCCATTACAGCCCTGGCCGCAAGAGCGCCGGATGTCACCGCAAAATCCATCCCGCGCACGATATAACCCGTGTTGAGCACAAAACCCGCCGCGTCGCCGGCAACAAGCATCCCCCCTGTAAAGAGAACGGGTTTCATGGCCAGGCCGGCTTCGGGCACGAGATGCGCCGAATACTCCACAACCTCTCCTCCTTCGACAAAGGGCTGGATTACAGGGTGAAACTTAAAATCTTCAACCGCCTCGGCAACACTTACTCCGGCCTTGACCAGGGAGGCCACATTGAAGACAAGTCCCAAAGACAGACTTTCCTTGTTTGTATAGAGAAAACCACCGCCAGGGACACCTTTCGTGCACGCGCCGACAAAAAGGCGGGCCGCGCCTGTATTTTCTCTCAGGCAGAATCGGTCCTCGACAATCTTTTTCGGCAGGGCAATCACCGATTTGACTCCAACAGCGACATGTTCAGGCCGGAGTTCCCCCCTCAAGCCGGCCTTCCGGGCAAGCAGGGAATTGACGCCGTCCGCAGCTATCACCACATCGCTGAAGATTTCGTCCTCCCCGGCCTTGATACCGCATACCCTGTCGCCGGACCAGAGCAGATCATCGACCCGGATTCCCGTGACAATCATGGCGCCGGCTTCTTCGGCTTTCCCCGCCAACCAGGCGTCGAAGTCGGCCCGCAAGACGGTATACGAGCGGGCGGACTCTTCACCCAGCGCTTCATTATCTAAAGTCAGGGTCACGGCACCCCGTTCAGTCAGAAAACACAATTCCTCTTTTTCCACGCGGCGCTCCACGGGCGCTTCTTCCCAGAAATCCGGAATGATCTGCCGGAGTGAGTGACAGTAAAGCCGTCCTCCGGTCATGTTTTTACAGCCGGGCCTGTCCCCTTTCTCCACCAGGGCAACTTCCAGCCCCCGCCTGGCCAGTTCGTAGGCCGCGGCGCTGCCCGCCGGCCCCGTTCCAACGATGATGCAGTCAAACTTGTCGTCGCTCAATTCTTCCACTCCAATCTGGAAAACACTGCATTTTTGAAGCCGCCCTACCTTACTTCCTTGATCTGCTTAATCAGTTCCGGCACCACCTGGTAAAGGTCACCGACAATACCGTAATCCGACGATTCAAAAACCGGCGCCTCCTCATTCTTGTTGATGCCGACGAATATTTTGGCATCGCGGCAGCCCGACAGGTGCTGGATCTGCCCGGAACTCCCCGCCAGGATGTATAGCTTCGGCTTTACGGTGCGGCCGGTTATCCCGATGTAAAAATCTTCCGGAAACCAGCGGTATCCTTCTTCTTCCGCTATGGGGCGCGTACAGGACACAACTCCGCCCAGCAAACCGGCCAACTCCTCGAACATGGCCAGGTCTTCCCGCCTTTTTACACCGCGCCCCACCGAAACCACCACCTCCGCCTCCTCAAGGTTGACGGTGCTTCCTTCGCGGGGTTTCTGCCCGACAACCCGGACGCGACCGGACTCGCAGGCGATTTCCGTTATCGCCGGGGAATCAGCCTCCACCAGAGGGGGACGCTCCCACGTAAGCGGCGGGACGCTTACAACCGGCGTTCCCGACACAAATACGTCCGTGCTGACTGCAAGACCGCCGAAAACAAAACGGCTTGTTTTCACTGAATCTGCAAATTCTTCGATTCTAGCTTCGGAAGCCAGACCGCAATCCATCTCCGCGGCCAGCAAAGCGGCAAGTGTTTTGCCGCGCCTGGTCGACGCCACAAGAACCAGGTCCGCGCCTTCGTTTTTGATCAACTGTGCCAGGCGGGTATAGACGGCCTCCACAGGAGTTCCCCCGCCCAATTTGAAATAATATATTCTCCCCGCCCCGGCGCCGGCTGCGACTTTGGCCGCGCGTGCACTGCCCACCGCGGCTGCGGTTACAGCAGCCCCCGGGCTGATCCGGCCGGCACCGTTGATCAACTCCGCCATCAGCTCTTCTTTTTCCGATACGACCCAAACTCTTTTTTGCATCTGAAAATACCTCCCGGACTGATTAGATAGCTCCTTCTTTAACCAGGGCCGTCACCAGCTGTGATACGGCCTCGACCGTGTCTCCCTTGAAGATATGACGCTTCCTCTCCACCACGGCACCCTTCACAGACTCGCTGCGCAGGCTGGACGCCACCCGGCCCGGCTCAATACCCAAATCGGCAAGAGTCAATGTCTGCACGGGTTTTTTCCCTGCTCCTATCAGTTGCTTTATACTTGGAATTCTCGGCACGTTGATGTCCCCCGTCACGGTTACAACCGCGGGCAATTCGAGCTCAACGAGTTCCGTCCCGTCGTCCAGCTTCCTCTCTGCTTTCAGCACGCCGCCCTCCAGCAGGATCTTACCGGCATAAGTGACAGCCGGCCAGCCCAAATGAACTGCGACACGCGGCCCCACCTGCTGGGCGTAGTCATCGCTCGCTCCCTCGCCGCAGAGAACAAGGTCGCAACTGCCTATTTTTTTAATCGCCCGGGCCAGAATTTTTGCCGTAACCGCCGGGTCGGCGCCGGCCAGGCTTTCCTCCTGGATGAAAAATCCTTCGTCTGATCCGCGGGCGAGGGCATCTTTGAGGGAAGCCTTTGCCCCGGCGGGGCCGGCGGTTAAAGCAAAAACAACGGCTCCGTGTTTTTCCTTAATCCTGACGGCCTCCTCAATCGCATTCCGGTCAAAATCACTTATTTTCCAGGCGGCCCGGTCAGTTGAAAGCGACCTGTCTCCCGGGTTCACCCTCAGGTCCTGTTCGTCCAATACATACTTGTAGCATGCCACAACACGCAAAGTAATCATCTCCTTCCTCCAGCCGTCTGCTCAAAATAAAAGACCGGAAAGGCCGCCCCTCTGAGGCGTTTTCCGGCCTTTCTGCTTACCTGAAGCACCCCTACTCTATTACGTACCTGCTGATCACCATCTTCTGAATTTCCGTAGTTCCCTCAGCGATGGTGAGCAGCCTCGCATCCCTCAGGAACCGCTCCGCCGGGAAGTTTTTGGTGTAACCGTACCCGCCGTGGATCTGGATGCACCTGTCGGCGCACCAAACGGCAGTCTCGGCGGCAAAATATTTGGCCATGGCGGCTTCTTTGCCGTTCCGCAACCCTGCGTCGTAGAGGGACGCGGCGCGGTAGGTCAGGCAACGGGCCGCTTCCAGCCTGGTGGCCATTTCGGCAAGGTAAAAAGCTATCTGCTGGTGCTGTGCGATAGGCCTGCCGAACGTCTTGCGCTGTTTGGCATATTCCACGGCGGCATCAAGGCTGGCCTGGGCAATGCCGTTGGCTATGGAGGCGACACAGACACGTCCGAGATCCAGGGATTTCAGCGCTACGTGCATGCCCTTTCCCAGCCCTTTTTCCATACCGCCCAGGATGTTTTCCAAAGGAATCCGGCAGTCGGTAAAGATCAACTCGCCTGTCGGGGAGGCATGAAACCCCATTTTTTCTTCCAGCTTTCCGATAGTGAAGCCGGGAGTATCCTTCTCGATGATAAAAGCACTGAGCCCTTTTACGCCCGGCTCATTGGGAGTCTTCGCAAATACCAAGTAGGTGGCCGACACTCCGGTATTGGAGATAAAACATTTTGAACCGTTGATGACCCAGGAGTCGCCGTCCCGTACCGCCGTAGTCTGTACAGCGCTCGCATCGGAGCCGGCATTCGGTTCCGTCAGGCAGAAGCCGCCTATTCTTTCGCCTTTGGCCAGCGGGACCAGGTATTTCACCTTTTGTTCCTCTGTCCCCAGCATCTCCAGGCACTCGGTCTGGCCGGACAAGCCGATGGTGAAACCAACCGTGGCGTTAGCCCTGGAAACCTCTTCAACGGCAATCGCCCGGGTGAGCAGATCACCGCCTACCCCACCGTATTTCTCCGCCACCGTAATCCCCATGAGGTTCAGTTCTGCGCATTTTTTTACGAGATCCCACGGAAATTCGCCCGTCCTGTCCATTTCCCTGGCGCGGGGGGCCAGTTCTTTCTCTGCGAACTCCCTTATCGTCTTTCTCATCAATTCATGATCTTCTTTCAAGATAAAACTCAATATTTGCACCACCATTTGCACATATTTAACAGTTAACGGTCTTTTGGGCTCACAACCAGCCGCATCCGTCAAATGACGCCTTTCTCCCTCAGAACGGCGATGTCTTCCGGCCCGTAACCGCAGATTCTGGTAAGAATCGCTTCGGTGTCCTGGCCCATCGCCGGCGCCCCGCGCCATATTTTGCCCGGAGTCTTGTCCATCTTGGGAACGACGCCTACCGCCTTGACTTTCCTTTTGGTGGTCTGGTCCTTATACTCAATGATATCTCCTCTGTCGATCCAGTGCGGATCGTTAATGATGTCATCAGCGTCCACTACAACCTGGCACGGCACCTTGAACTTGGCCATGTGATCCTCGACTTCTTTTGCCGTGCGCTGGGAAATCCATTCCTTGACAATGCGGTCGAATTCACGGCCGATCGGGGACGCCAGCGCTTCCGGGCCGGAACTGACGGCTTCCCTGGTATAGACATTTGGGTCCAAACCGATTGCTTTGATGAAGCGTGAGAAAACCGCGGGCCCTATCGCTCCCAGTACAACGTACTTGTCCTTGGCCATGAACACGTTGTACGGCTGCACATTAAACTGCTGGTTCCCGGTTCTTTCCCTCATGATCTTCTCATTGGCCCACAAAACGACATAATCCGCTATGACTTTCGCCTGCGCCTCAAACTGGGCTATGTCGACCACCTGCCCCTGACCCGTTTTCTGGGCGTGCACATAAGCTGCAAGCGCCCCGAACAGACAGTACAACGAAGAAACGTAGTCATTTACCCCGGGGTTGCCCCTCATCGGCGGCCTGTCGGGATCCCCGTTGAGGATCAGCCATCCGCTGGCGGCCTGCCCGATGATGTCGAACGATCCCCGGTCGCATTTTTCCGGATCACCGCCGAACTTGGCCTTCCCGTAACCGCTCACATGGCAGATGACCAGGGACGGGTTGACCTCCAGCAGTTCTTCGTCGTATATCCCGAGTTTGTCCGTCCAGACGACGTTCTCCATCCAGATATCGGAGTTCTTAATCAAAGCAAAGAAGACTTCCCTTGCCTCCTGCATGTTCAAATTGGTCTCAAGCGTTATGCTCAACCTGTTCCTGGCCTCCTGTACCCAGGACGCTCCCACCTGCTGCCCATTCTCGCCCTTGAGGAAGGGGCTGAACAAACGGTAGGGGTCGCCCATGCCGGGCCGCTCGATATACAGGACTTCGGCTCCGAACTCGGCAAGCATGCTGGCCGCGTAAGGCATGGCGAGATGACCGCCTGTTGTCAGCACCCTCATCCCCGACAGTGGGCCGAATGTCGGTATTATCGCGGGTGCCGGTACTCTTTGAACATCCTGCCATTTCTTCATAACTGGTTATTCCTCCCGGTTTTTTTGATTTCACTTCTCTTTTTTGAGCTTTCAGCGATCCTGGCGGATATGGAAAACCGCCGGCTTTTTTACCGCAATCCATAAAACCGCCAAGGCCGGACTCTGCTTCCTGACAGCGCGATACCACCTCTTTCCCGATTTCCGGATTCTGACATCAATCATGCAAACTTCTTTAGACCTTTGAAGCAAGAAATATGCCAGTGGGAAAGCCGGCAGTAAAATGCTCCTTACAAGCCCGGAAAACCTTTTCTTTACCCGCGCTTCAACAAAATGCGGTAAGACAAAACCCCGGGGCGGCTCAAGCCGGGACCGCCCGGCAGCCGTGTGCAAAACATCAATTTCCCGGTGCGCCGTTATGCACTCCTGCACAACCGGCATGGCAAAAGCCCGGAGAAATAAAAACTCCCGCGCAGCGGGAAGACAGTTCGGCTGTCAATTCAATTTTAAACGGTATCGCGGCAATGAACGCATTGTCGCCGTCGTCGAAACCGGGACTCAGCGTAAAAAACCGGACGACTCACTTCAAATAGGGAGCGTTTAGAACGGCTCCTCGGTATAAAATGCTTCCGCCTTGCCGAAGTATTTTTTGCGCAGCAGCGGCTTTTCAATCTTTCCGGTCGGGTTTCGCGGAACCCTGTCGAAAAACACCCTGCGCGGCCTTTTGCACCTGGGCAAAACCTGGCAGAATTCAAAAATCATGGACTCGGTAAGCTCCCTGCCGGGCTTGGGCTCCACAACCGCCACCACGACTTCGCCCAGGCGTTTGTCGGGCATGCCGATCACGGCGACATCCTTTACATCCTCATGAGCCCGAAGGAAATCTTCGATTTCAACCGGAAAGATATTTTCCCCGCCGGATACGATGATATCCTTCTTGCGGTCCACAAGGTAAATAAACCCGTCCTCGTCCCGCCGCGCCATGTCTCCCGTATAAAGCCAGCCGTTCTTTATCACGCTCCCGGTGGCCTCCGGGTTTTTATAATAACCCTTCATCACTCCCGGCCCTCTTACGATCAACTCCCCAACTTCCCCGTCCGGAACCGGCCTGCCCTCTTCATCCACGATTTCAGCTTCCCAATTGAATCCGGGCTTGCCGATGGCCCCGACCTTATGGATGTTTTCCACGCCAAGGTGAACGCAGCCGGGACCGGTAGATTCGCTCAAACCGTAATTGGTGTCATAAAGCTGATCCCGGAAATACTTCTTCCACCGCCGGATCAAACTCGCGGGCACGGGTTGGGCCCCTATATGCATGAGCCGCCATTGTTCAAGGTGATAGTCCCGCAAGTCCACTTCCCCGCT
>Ga0116192_1001629_pt1 | contig 15507 bp, 15 predicted proteins | sample AD_UKC113_MetaG_FD_89876 | JGI IMG/M metagenome (GOLD analysis project Ga0116192, IMG submission 89876) | Active sludge microbial communities of municipal wastewater-treating anaerobic digesters from Hong Kong - AD_UKC113_MetaG | ecosystem: Engineered > Bioreactor > Anaerobic > Digestate... | reverse complement strand
GGCATTATGATATTCATACTGTTTTTACATCAAATGTATAATAGAAATTAATACCCCCCTCACCCTTTCCTCTCCCCTTGGCCTGTCCGCCAATCTTTGTGGCGGAGGGGAGAGGCTCGCCCGTAGGGTCTACGCCCGAGGGATTTAAGGTGAGGGGAAATGTTTTTACTGTATGTATAAACTCAAATGGGTATAAAGATTATTTTCTTCTTATAATGTTCATATAGGCATTAGGGTATAGCATCTACCTTTGTTAAAAAACCCTGTTGCTGTGATGAATATATGATATATTAAACTTACTTAGTGCCTAATTATGGCGGAATTTGGGTTGAATGTTTGCTGATATGTAAGAAAAATAGTAGGACATCTTTTTTAATTATCGTAAGAATTTATGAATTAGAATTAAAAAGCGGAGTGGCGGTGCAATGAAGTAGGCGCTCCAGAAACCTGGATTACTTCCCGAAGGAATTCTGACGCCCCGGGATTTTTCAACTCCACTACCCGGTACTTGAACTGGCACTCATCCACTCCGCATAAATATATTACCTATACCAAAGTGTAATTGTCAATGGATAGTCATAAAATATTTTTGTTAACTTACGAAGTTAACAAGTCATTGAAAATCAATAACTTACTTTTCATAAAATTTAAATCAAGGAATAAAATGATAAATATAAATATGATGCTTTCCATCCCTTAAAAATTTTATTTCAACTCTTTTAATTTCCTGTCTAAGTATTGCCTCATAAAAGTCAAAATAAAAATCCTCATTTTCAAATAAATGTCCATTTATTCCTGTAATTATATCTTTATTTTGAATGCCAAATTCTTCTAAAAATGAATCTTTTTCAATCCCGCCTATTTCAAAACCAATAAAATTACCATCTTTTTTTATTTTTTTTACTTCTATTTTTTCAATTAAATTGGACTGCTTTTCTATAACTTCTAAAAGAGCGCCCATTTTTACTTCAAAAACAATTGCTTCTTTTGGAATAGTTAAGCACTCACACCCAATTTCGTTCAATAAATATTTCTCTCCATCAGATTCAAATATAACCTCATTTTCGTCAATCTCTAATATCTTAAAACCATTTATAATATCACCAATTTTACGAAAACTCATACTTTTTGTTTTTGTATCTTCCAGAATAACTATATTTTTCCCTCTATCTTCTTCAAATATAATAGTGCCTGCAACTTTAAAAATTTTATCAATTTCAGGAGGAGTAAATTTTCTTACAACTTCAGGGTATTCAACTTTTTTTTCTGCTTCTATACTTTTTGGAGAAAATATATTTCTATCTATAATTATCCTGTAATTAACCTTAGAAAATACAATACTGCTCATTAGAAAGAATATAAATAAAACTTTAATTTTCATATTGAAATTTTATTCTTTCTTTCAGTTTCTGTCAATTTTTCGGGTAATAAAAAACATATTTTTACTTTTTTTTGAAAAAAAGTAAAATAATAAATATATGCAAAAAAATATTTATGGGAAAAAGTTATTAATATTTACATGGGTTCTCCTTACTGTTGTAATCAGTGAAATTATCCTTTTTACAAATGCTTTCATAAAGAGAGATGTGCCAATAAGGGAAATTTTTATTGATTTAATACCTTTTTTGATTTTCCTTTATATTTTTCTTTTTTTAACATATAAATTGGTTGAACATTATTATCTCCAATTGCTTATACAAAAAACAAAACTTGAAAAATTGCATACCGCTTTTCTTAAAGTAAGTTCAAGTCTTAAAGTAAATGAAATCCTAAAATCTTCTCTTGAAACAATCATGAATTATTTTAATGCAAATAAAGGAATTTTTATTATTATTGACGAAAGAGTAAAAAAATATAGTTATTCAGATATTCTTGTAATAAATAATTTCGCTGGAAATAGAAAAAATAATTTTGAAAATTACAGAATGATAACATTTTATCCCCTATCTATAGATAATGAAAAAATAAAGGAATATATTGAAGAGTATCAATTAAATAATTGTAATTCAGTCATGATAATTCCTATTTTTGAAAAAGGAATTATTGTATTAGGGACATATCAAATAATGAATAAAAAAGAGGAAGAAGAATTTGAATCATTAAAAATTATAATTGACATTTTTACAGAACAGTTGAATACTCAACTTGAAAATGCAATCTTGCATGAAGAAATAAATCAATTAGCAATAACCGACCCTTTAACAAATTTATTTAATAGAAGATATTTCGTTGAAAGATTAAAAGATGAATTTATTCTTGCAAAAAGACAGGGATTTCCTGTTTCAATAATGATTTCCGACCTTGATAATTTTAAACACTATGTTGATACATATGGACACTCAAATGGGGATATTATTTTAAGGGAAGTTGCCAAAGTTGTGAAATTAAGTTTAAGAGAGTCAGATGTTGTATGTAGATTTGGTGGAGATGAATTTGCTTATATCTTGCCATTTACATCAAGTAGTGATGCAAAAGTTGTTGCAACAAGAGTAAAAAATAATGTTTCTGAATACAATTTTTTAGAAAATATAATAAAAGAAGAAATTTATTTAACTTTAAGTATAGGAATTGCAACATTCCCCGAACACGGAGAAAATGAAGAAGAAATTTTAGGTAAAGCAGATAATGCTTTATTTAAAGCAAAAAATATAGGAAAAAATAAGGTGGTTATTTACGGAGAATGAAAAGAGTTAAAATAAGAAATAGAATATAAATGAAGGTTTTGAAAAATTATAACTAATTAAACCAAGGAGAAAAAATGAGTCCAATTTTTGGAAAAATAATCGCTGTTATTTTAATATCTTTATCAATAATTTTGCTTATTTTGTCAGAAATTGTTTTTATAACTAATAGGAAAAAAGGATGGATTTCTTTTGTTCTTTCTTTAATATTTACCGGTATTTCATACTATTACTTTTTATTATTTTTTTATCAAAATATCCAATGCTCTTCTGTATCAAAAAAAAGCATCAATTTGCCTGTTGTAAAAGTTGAAGAAAAAATTACTGAGGATGGAAAAAATATTGATATAAAACCAGAAGAAACATCTTTACTTGTTTATATTGAAATGGACGGAGCAATATTGGAAGCAACTTCAGAGGATGAAATTGAAATACCAAAAGAAACAAAATTTAGGATAACAAAAGTTGAAATAAAGCCGGAGAGAAAACATATTAAAGCAAATTTTGTTGGATTTGTTCCAGAAAGCAAAAATACTACAAATGATATTAACTTCTGGATAAGTTATAAGAATATAAGAAAGGATAAGGCAATTGATAAGGAAAAAACAAAGTTTGAATTAATAATTAAAAGTGGAAACGAGATTCTCGGAAAGGTATATTTTAAATTTATATAATGAAAAAAGGACTTATTATAAGTTTTGAAGGTATTGATGGTTGTGGGAAAAGCACACAGGCAAAACTATTTGAAAAATATTTAAAGGAAAATGGAGAAAAAACAATTTTGCTTTATGAGCCAGGTGGAACTGTAATTGGAGAGAAAATAAGGAAGTTACTACTAAATAATAAAAGTAATATTGATAAATGGACTGAACTTTTCTTATACCTTGCATCTAGGTCCCAACTTCTCCAGGAAAAAATTAAAAAGGAAAAAGATAGTGGTTCAACTGTAATTCTTGATAGATATATTTACTCAACAATTGCATATCAGGGATATGGAAGAGGTATATCGGAAAAACTTATAATGACAATCCATAAATACTTTATTGATAAATATTTTCCTGATATAACCTTTGTTATTGATGTTAAACCAGAATCTGTTATATCTGTTTTAAATAAAAAAAAGAAAGATAGAATTGAGAATGAATCAATCCAATTTCAAAGAAAGGTAAGAGAAGGATATTTAAAAATTTCAAAAAGTTTAAATAATGTCAATGTTATAAAAAGAAAAACAGTCCAAAAAACACATATGGAAATTATAGAAACATGGGAAAAATTTAAAGATGAATATAGAAGATATTAAAAAATTTATAATAAACTCTAAAAAATTTGATAAATTAGGTAACTCTTATATTATTTATGGAGGAACAAAACAGGAAAGAATTGAAGTTGCTACTTTTTTAGCATCTTCTTTGAATTGTGAAAATTTTTGTTGTGGAAAATGTGATAGTTGTTTAAAAATAAAAAACAGAACACACCCTGATGTAAAATGGATAATTCCTGAAAAAAGTTTGCTTTCAATAGATACAGTTAGATGGATAAAAGAAGATATTTTCATAAGCCCATATTTAGGAAAATCAAAGTCATATATTTTCCAGATAAATTTTATAAAAGAAGAAGCAGCAAACTCTTTTTTAAAAATTCTTGAAGAACCACCTTCTTATTCAAATATTATTATATTGAGCGATAACATAAATTTTTTTCTCCCGACAATAATATCCAGATGTCATAAATTAAAATTAAATTATTGTCTTCCTGAATTTAATGAAGAAATGGAAAAAGGCGGAAACAAATTTAATGAAATTATATCTACATTGGAAGAAAAAAAATATTTTGATTTTTTCAAGTTAATTGATACTTTTGTGAAAGAAAAAGAAAGAGAAGAAATTGAAGGTTTTTTGGAAAATATCTCTATTATTTTAAGAGATATTTATTTTAAAAAAAATGGGTTATCATCTAATTTATTGGTAAATAAAAATATTTTTGATAAGAAAGTGGTTGAAAAAATTGATATAGAAAATATTGAGAAAACAATAGAGACAAAAAACAGAATAAGATATAATGTAAATATAAAACTCGCTCTTGAAAATTTATTTTTTTCTTTTTTTATCAACTCTTCCCTGTAATACTATTCAAAGAGTAAAAGCCGAAGTGGCGGAACCTCGGCGTTGTTTTTCCCCTAATACTTTACTATGACTTGCTTACGCCGAGCTGGTGCGGATGAGAGCAGGGAAATTTGGGTAAAAAAGAAGTAAACAGCAATTATAGAGAAAGAAGTAAAAAAGAAGAAATTGTAGCACAACTGTGATAAGCAGAGAAATTTTGTAAGAATATAGGTCGTCAGTAGAAATGTAAAAGAAGAGTAAAGCCGAAGTGGCGGAACGGCAGACGCGCCAGGTTCAGGACCTGGTCCGCATTATAGCGGGTAGGGGTTCAAATCCCCTCTTCGGCATTTTATCACTCAAAATCAAAAATCTATTTTTATATTACTAATAGCAATTCCTTTCACTTCAAAATCAATTTTCCCCTTTGGATAAAAAACTTCTAAAAAATCCCTTTCTTTTTTTGAAATTACTCCAAGAACTCTATCATTTAAGTTTCTATCTCTTAAAGATAATAGCAAACCATCTGGATTATTTAAAGATATTCCTTCATCTAAATTTATCTTTTTTATTGAAATATTATTTATATTTATTTTTATTTTATCTGTTATGCGAAAGTATCTCCTAAATTTTTCGCTCCTGTTTTCTTCTCTTTCAGTTATTGTTTTAACAGGAAAATTTTCTGGAATTTTAATTGTTAAAAATTTTATTTTTGAATATCTTAAAAAATTTCTCACAAAGAATAGTTCATCTTTTTTTTCAAGTAATAAAACAAGGTCAGGAGAAAAAACTTCTATTTTGTGAATTTTTATTTCTCTTGCTATTTTATCTTTAATATAGCCAGTTGTATCAATAAGGATTTTCTCATTTTTTTCTCTTTTACATACTTCTTCTATTTTTTCAATTCCCGTGAGAAAACCAATTATATTTGAAGATGGAGATATAGCACCTGTAAAATAAAATCTATCAGGAAATGGGAAAAAATTATAAACATTTTTCTTTAATTTGATAAGAGATATAGTTGTTGGAGGTCCTATAAATGATTGCCCTATATCACAATCAATTATGGTAACAGGAATTGAATAAAAAATAAATTTTCTTGCAATTTCTTTCAAAATCGTGGTCTTTCCGGTATCCACATTCCCAATTAGAAGTATTTTATTTATTTTCTTCTGAAAAAGAATTTCAAAGTGTCTATTTCCTATGATTTTTATCTTCATTTAAAGATAAAAGCCCAATTAGTTTATAAATTATTTTTGCAGAAATAAAAGACGAAGGGGAATCCAATCTCTTTGGAGATAGTTCAACAAAGTCAAATCCAATCAATTCAATATCTTTCCTTAAAATAAAATTTTCAAAAAATTCAATTGTTTCATCCCAGAAAAATCCCCCTGGTTCAGGTGTTCCAACTTCTGGAATCAAAGAAGGGTCAAAGAAATCAGCATCTATACTTAAATAATATTTCCCGGAAGGTAATTTCTCAACTATTTCTTTTCTCCAATCTGTTTTTTTCATCTGGTAAGAATAAAATATCTTTATATTTTCTTTATTACTTTCTGTAAATAAAAATTCTTCTTTACTCATGTTTCTTACTCCTAAAATATGAACCTTTAAATCTTCTTCTGTAATTCTTCTTGAAACACAAGCATGAGAAAATTTACTATTTTGATATTTATCTCTTAAATCAGCATGAGCATCAAGAATAAGGACATTAAAATTTTCGTAAAAATGTTTAAATCCCTTTATAATTCCATAAGTTATAGTATGCTCCCCCCCTATTGAAATTATTATTTTCCTCTCTTTAATGAGTTTTTTTATGCTGTTTTCTATCTTTTTCAGCATTGAGTGGGAATTTTTTACATCAATTTGTAATGGTTCAAGTGTTTTTATTCCATATTTATATGGTTCTATCTTGAATTGTTCATCAAAAAACTCAAGTTGTTTAGAAGAAAATATTATATTTTCAGGAGCAAATTGTGTCCCTTTTCCAAAAGAAGTGGTAAGTTCAACAGGGATAGATAAAATAAGAAATTTTGATGATTTAAAACTTGTATTTTTTATACCTAAGAAATTGTTTTCCATTATAGAATAAAAACGGCAACTGCCACAACAGTTGTCCAGAGACCGTTTTTCTCCCCTATTGCTGATTGAACTATACTTGTTGTTTTAACTATTCCTTCTGACATTTTCCATATTTCTTTTTTTTCATCATAGGAAGAATCAGGATTAAATTCAAGTCCTAAAATAGTTGCAAGCATTGTTGCTGCTAAGTCTTCTGCATAATCCCCTGCTTTATCTTCTGTCTCTCCGAATCCAGCATGTTCAGATAAATACCCATATTGATTTTTATCTTTTGGAATAGCAATACCCACTGCTGATGTTATCAATCTATGCGGTTCATTTGTTTTGTTTCTGCTTATAACAGTATATACAACTTGTCCTGGTTGCAAAAGTGCAAGTCCCTCTTTTTTAGAAATCAGTTTACAATTAGGAGGAAATATACTTGATATACTAACGAGATTAAATTGAGCAATACCAGCATTTCTTAATGCTCTCTCAAAACTCGTTAATTCCTCTTTATCTTTACCAACCCCTTTTGTTAAAAAAACCTTACTTGGTACCATTGACATTTTCCCCTCCTTTCCAATTTAAAAAACATAAAATATCTTCTTCTAAAAAATCATTTTTTAAACTATATGCAAGGGCTCTACACCCAAAGCAATCATTAATTATACACCCTTTACAAATACCTTTCAAATTTTTCTTATCCCTTGATAAATTTAAAACAGATGAATTTTCCCATATATCAGATAATTTTTGTTGTAATAAATTACCTATTTTAAGTGGAAATCTTCTACAAGGATAAACATCCCCTTCTGGCATTATTGCCATTCCATCTCTGCCAACTATGCACGAAGCACCATAAAGAAAATTTCCTTCATTTTTCATTTCAACCATAAAACCTCTATAAGGCAGAATATCAGCAATATCAAATTCTAAACCACATTTTTCAAATAAAATTTTTATTATTTTACACCATGTATCAATTTTTACAATATCCTCTCTCATTTCTTTACCATTTCCCAATGGAATAAATCTTTCAATAATAAATTTAGAGAAATTATATTGTCTGCAAAAATCAAAAATTTTTTCCATCTGCTCACTGTTATTTTCCGTTATTGTAAACATAAGTGTTTTATTAAAATTTATACTTTTCAATATCTCCATAACTTCTATAAATTTTTTAAAATTTCCTTTTCCTCTATAAAATTCATAAATTTCTTTTTCAATTCCTTCTGTTGATATTTTTATTTCAATTTCAGGAAAATTTTTTAAAAATTTCATTGTTGAATCATTTAAGAAAAAACCATTTGTTATAATGCCAATTTTCTTTACAATTTCTGAAGAAAAAACCAATTTAATAATTTTCTTCCAGTCCTTATAAAGAAAAATTTCTCCACCAGTCAGGTCAAGAACAAGTTTTTTATTTTTCTCTTTTAAAAAATTTTCAATATTGGTAAAAATTCTCTTTAAAAATTCAAAATAAATATCTTTTTCAGAAGTAAAATTTTCCTGATAACAATGTGTGCATCTTAAATTGCAGGAATTTGTAATATGCCATTGAATATGAAATGTTTCATCCATTTTATAGATAAACAGGATTTGTCCATGCTTTTTTATTGTTTTTATCAGTTATTTCAACTCTTATATATTTTTCTTCTCCTTTAATTGTATATTCAATTTCTGTTATTTCCTTACCTTTGCCAGAAAAAAGTTGTCCTGTCCATCCATATCCAATAAAATTAATGGTATAAACAGGTGTTGTTTTTATATAAATCTTTTTTTTATATACTTCAAAATTTTGTATCAATGGACCTATTGAAGAATAGAAAAAACCATTTCTTATTGAATTTAATATCTCATCTTCTTCTAATTTGCTTGCCCTTACCATTATAAAACTTCCTGCTATGTCATCTTCTAAAAATTCTCCAAAACGATGATGGCTATCATCAGCAGCAAAACCAAAACATTTTCTTCCTTTTTGTAAAATCTCATCCCAGTGAATAGTTGAAGAACCTTTTCCCCATCTTCTCTCACAGGTATTATTATAAATCTCAATTCCAAACCAACCAGATAATTTTAAAACATAACTTGATGTTAGGCCACTCCAATATGGATGAGCAATTATAGGTATTCCTTTTTTGAAATTGACAGTATTTATCATTTGTTGTGGGAAAAAACCTTTTACATCAATATCTTTTGCAATTCCAATACACACAAGATGAAATTCTCCTTTTCTATTACTTGTTAATTCTATCCCTGGTATTAAAAGTAAATTATGTGAGTCAGAAGGCATTGTAAATTTATTATGGTCTGTTATTGAAATAAAATCATAACCAGCATTTTTATAAATTTTACAAATTTCATCAGGAGTTAAAGTCCCATCAGAATTTGTTGTATGAATATGAAAACATCCTTTATACCAATTTCCTTTCTTTGTAAATGGATTATTAAAATCTATTATTTCCTTCTTATTTCCTTTTTGTTTTAACATTTTTTCCATTTTTAACAATTTCTATTTCCTCTGTTTTTGTCTTTATTTTAAAATATAAATTTTCAACAAATTGTGGTTTTTTAATTTTAACTTTTTCCCTTTTTTTTGCAATTGGTTTTACACCTGCAATTAGTTCTATAAAATGAATTGCGGGATGAGCACTCCATGCATGACATAAAGAACTTAAACCCATCTCTGGTTTCCATACTTCCCAGCAAGTTGTTGCTCCTTCTTCTATCATTTTTCCCCATCTTCTTTTTATAAAATCAATTATTTCTTTCTCATATCCCCCAACTTTTTTCATCACTTCTATTATGTAGTAATAGAAAAATGGTGAACCCTCAATTATAGTAGGATGTTTTAAAGGGTATTCTTTCATTGGGGGAAGGAGTATTTCTTCAATCCATTTTTTGTGATATTCTTTTTTTAAATTAAGTAAGATTGCGTAAGTATGTGTATGTTGTGATATTTTTTTTATAATTTTTTTCTTTTTTATATCATATCCATCAAAATAAACATTTTTCTTCTTATCCCAGAAAATTTTATCAATTCTTTTTTCCAATACATTGCTTTTTTCCTCATATAAATTTTTTCTATCTTCTCTTTTAAGAATCTTACATATCTCCACCATTGTTTTTAAGGTATAAAGATACATTAAATTAAAAAGACAAGAAAAACCTTCTTTATATAAAGGCGCCCAATCAAGAAAAACCCACCATTCAGGCATTGGTGGAAGTAAATAATTCTCTTCAACCTTTTTGTCAAAAAAACTTATTGCTTTTTCTATTTTATCAAATTGTTCTTTCAAAAGAGAAATATCTCCTGTATATTTATAATAATCAAGATGTGTATGGACCCATGTAAGAGTATAATCAGGTAAAATACACCCTACTGCTATTGATGGAAAAGTCCCATAAGTAAGTCCATTTTCAATTTGTGATTGTCCTGCCTGTTTTATACCTCTTCTGAAAAGTCGCATATCACCAAATAAATAGTATGTATTTGCTCCTTGAACCCTTGCATCTCCCCACCATTGTGCCTGTTCTCTCCATGGACAATCAACATAAGAATCAAAACTACAACATATTTGAGTTCTAACACACATATCCCATATTTTATTGATTGTTTCATCTGACGAGTTAAAAACAACTTTCTCTTGGAAAGGATAAGAGATACTTCTCACATAAATTTTTTTTATTTTGAAATTTTCTTTTATATTTCTGATTGTCAAACATAAATATCTAAATCCATGAATTGAAAATGTTTCAAATTGTTGTTTCCCATTTCTTGCTATATATCTATCACTCATTGCTATTTTACTTCCAGATAATGGGTCCCCCACAAAGGGCCAACCATCTTTACAAACTTCTGTTGTTGTAATATCTAAAACTTCTCCACCATTTCCTATAATTTCAAAACCTATAAAACCAGCAACTTCTTCTCCATAATCAATTATGAAACTAATTTTTTTATTTTCTGGAAATGGCAAAATTTCTATAAATTTTTCATTATCAAAAAGCATATTTTCAGGGTCTTTTACTCTGCTTCTATCTTCTTTCCCATTTAATTCATTTAAATAAATAATAGTTAAATTCCTCTCCTTTTCCCAATTTTTCCAGTTATTTCCATAGTACATATGTAAAATCTTTTTAAAAAATTTTTTCTCTTCTTTTAAAAGTGGTATTCCCCTTTCTTCAAATTTAAACCAAGGAGCACAGCCAGATTTTCTCCATGTTGGTTCTTGCCAGTCAGTTCTATCAAATTTTATGTTTGTTTCAGGCAACATCCAATCCTCGCTTATTTTTCTTGCATCATAATATTCTTGATATCCAATTTGAACAGACCTTCTTGGCATATCCTGTTTATGGGCAGGACATTTTTTTACAAGCCAACCATTGTTTATTTTCGTCCCTATATCAACTTTCCCTATTTTTCCATCTACAATAAGACCATTTCCACCTGCATAAATTGATTGAAAAGTTCCATGACCCCATTGCCATACTACAACAGCAATTACATTTTCTCCTTTTTTTAAATATCTTTTTATATCAATCCTATCAAATGGATAACTTTCAGGAAATCCCCTTGCAGGTCCATAACACACATATTCTCCGTTTACATAAAGTTTATATCTTGAATCAGCCGTTATATTTATCTCTGCTGTTTTTGGAATATCTCTTAGGGAAAAACTTTTTCTTGCAAGCATAAAAACATTTACATCTTCATATCCATAGTGGTCATACCATATCCATCCACAATTTTTAAATATATTCATTCTGAGTCCTTTCTTGTTGAGTAAATTACTTCATTTATTGTCGTTATACCTTCAATTACTTTTATAACCCCATCTTCTCTAAGTATTCGCATTCCAGTTTTTCTTGCTTCTTCCATTATATCCCTTAAATCACTTTTTCTCATTGTTAATCTTCTCAATTCTTCATTCATTATCATCAATTCAAAAATTCCAATTCTTCCTCCAAAACCAGTTCCATTACATAAATTACATCCTCTTCCTGTATAGTATTTAATATCTTTACCTAAAAGAGTTGGGTCAAGTGTTTTAATTTCCTCATCAATTGGCTTGTATTCCGATTTACAGCCAGAACATATACTTCTAACAAGTCGCTGATTCAATATAGCAATTAAAGAAGAAGAAATAAGGTATGGTTCAACTCCCATATCAAGTAATCTTATAATTGCCCCAGGAGCAGTATTTGTATGAAGAGTTGAAAAAACAAGTTGTCCTGTTTGTGCTGCTCTAAATGCTATTTCCGCTGTCTCCAGGTCTCTTATTTCTCCAACCATAACAACATCGGGGTCCTGCCTTAAAATAGACCTTAAAGCAACAGCAAAAGTAAGTCCTGCCCTTGGATTTATCTGTGTCTGGTCAACATTTTTAAGGTGATATTCAACAGGGTCTTCAACAGTCATAATTTTTTTGTGAGTGTTATCAAGTTCATTTAAAGAAGAATATAAAGTTGTTGTTTTCCCACTTCCAGTAGGTCCTGTTACAAGTATAATTCCATAAGGTTCTTCAAGTAGCATTCTCCATCTATGTAATGTTTCTGGTAAAAATCCTAATTGTTCAAGTCCAGAAATTATATTTTTTTTATCAAGAACTCTTATTGCAATCATCTCTCCAAATATAGTGGGAAATGTTGAGACTCTCAGGTCTATATCCCTATCTTTTAACTTCAATTTACAATATCCATCCTGTGGAATTCTTTTCTCTGCAATATCAAGGTTTGAAAGAACTTTTATATGAGAGACAATTGGAGTGTATAATTCAAGAGGTGGAGGTGGAAATTCATATAAAAGGCCATTTATTCTATATCTTAACCTAATTCCTTCTTCCTCAATTTCAAGATGAATATCTGTTGCTTTAAGTTCACTTGCCTTGCTAATTATATCTTCAAAAGCAGCAACTGCTGAATCATCCCTTATTTGTTCAATTCCAACTGGTTGATAAACTTCACCAATTGTCTGTGATTTACTTACAGGCAAAATTACATCAAGACCTCCCTGTGTAAGATATTTTTCAAGTGCATTTCTTATTTCTTCATCTCTTGTAAGGCGTGGCTCAATTTCTTTTCCTGTTATTTTTTTAAGTTCTTCAATTACACTTTCGTCTACAGGGTCAACCATTGCACAAACAATTTTATTCCCGCCTTTGAAAATTGGTATTGTTCTGTATTTTCTACATAAAAATTCTGGTAATATATTCAAAACTTCCTTGGATATATCCATATTTTCAATTTTTATAGGTACTATTTTTAATTCCTTTAAAACAAAATTATACCAATCATCAGCACTTACCAAACCAAATTTTATTAAAAGATAACCAAAAGGAGAATTGCTTATTCTCTTCTCTTCTAAAACAATTTTTATTTGTTCTTCTCTCAGTCCTTTACCTTTTAATTTCTCAATAATTTCTTCTAATTTCATTTTATTTGTTTTAAAATATTATATAGTTGTTCTTCTTCCATCATTCCTATTTGTTTTGTAAATATAAAACCATTTCTATCAATTATAAAAGTTGTAGGAACAGCATTTATTCCGCCATAGGCATTTTCAACCTTTCCATCACTTATACAAACAGGATAACTTATTTTATATTCTTCTATAAGTTTTTTTATATCCTGTTCTTTACTCCCAACACATATCCCAATTACTACAATTCCTTTATCTTTATTTTCATTATAGAATTTTACAAAATCAGGGATTTCTTTCTTACAGGGAGGACACCATGTGGCAAAAAAATTAACAATTACAACTTTCCCTTTATAGTCAGAAAGATTTATTATTTCATTATTGACTGTTTTAAGAGAAAAAACGGGTGCTTTTTTTTGTTGCTCTTCTGCAATACAAGAAATAAATAAAAATCCCAAAAATAAAATCAAAATTTTTTTCATTTTTCTTACCTCCTTTCAATTAAAATAGTTAACTTTTCATCTATTTCTATTAGATGATATAAAATACAGGAATTATTTTCCTCATCCCATCATGCACATTCTTTTTCAAGACAAAAATCAAAATCCTCAATTTGTTCAGGAACACCAAAAGCAGATTCTCCCAGTGGTCTTTTTTGCATCCGCAACCTTAGAGGGCATTTCATTTTCCCTCACCCCCTTTTATATTTGTGAATTATTGATTTACAAATATTGTTAACCCACATAAAAATTTACTTAAACTTCTCAATAACTTCTAAAAATTCATTTTTAATTTTATTTAATGCCTCTTGGGATTCACTTTCAATCCTGATAACAAGTGCTGGTTGCGTATTAGATGCCCTGACAAGTGCCCACCCGTCCGGGAAATAAACTTTTATTCCATCAATTTCGCTTGAAGGGTACTTTCCTTTATAATAATTTTTAAGTTTTTCAACAATATCAAATTTTTTTTCATCGGGTACTTCTATTCTTATTTCTGGCGTTGAAAAATATTTTTTAACATCTGAAAAAAGTTGAGAAGGTTTTTTGCCTTCATTATCAAGAATCTTTAATAATCTTAAACTCGCATAAATAGCATCATCATATCCATAATATTCATCTGCAAAATAAAGATGCCCTGATAATTCTCCAGCAAGTGGAGAATTTTCCTGATGTAATTTATCTTCTATTAATGAATGACCTGTTTTCCACATTATTGGTATACCACCTGCTTTTTCAATTTCTTCCTGAAGTGCTTTTGTACATTTAACATCAAATATTATTTTACTTTTTGGCATTTTCTTTAAAATTTCTCTTGAATATAAAATCAGCAATCTATCCCCCCATTGTATCTCCCCTGTATCATCAACAACTCCAAGTCGGTCACCATCTCCATCAAAACCAAAACCAACATCTAATGAGTACTCTTTGACAATTTTTATAAGGTCTTTTAAATTTTCTGGAACAACAGGGTCTGGAAGATGATGAGGAAAATTACCATCACTCTCTATATATAAAGGAAAAATTTTAATTCCAAGTTCTTTAAATAAGGGAACTATTATAGGACCTGCAATACCGTTTCCTGTATCAACTCCTACTCTGAATTTGTTTTTAAAATTGAATTTACTTTTTATATAGTTTATATAATCAACATCAGCAATTTCTTTACTAACCTTACCTTTATCGTTCTTAAAATCTTCTCTTTCAATAATATCTGCTATTTCCTGAATTTCCTTTCCATAAATAGACCTGTTTCCAATAACTATTTTAAATCCATTATATTGAGGAGGATTATGACTTGCAGTAACCATAATTCCTGAATCAAAACAATAATAGTGAACGGAAAAATAAAGTACAGGAGTAGGAACTATTCCTATATCAAAAACTTCACAGCCAGTTGAAAGAAGCCCTTTTATTAATTTTTCTTTTATTTCTGGAGTTGTTAGGCGATTATCTCCTCCAACTGAAATTGTTTTTTTATTTTGTTGTCTTAAATAACTTCCAAGCCCTCTCCCCAAATAATAGGGAAAATCCCCCTTTAAGTCATCTTCATAAATTCCTCTTATATCATATTGCCTGAAAATTTCTCTATTAACTTTCATTTTTCCTTTTTCCCTTGTTTTTATTCTTTAATACCCTTTATTATTATACTCTATAAATACACTGTTGTGTCAAATAAAAATCTACTCGAAATACTAATTCGTTGAGACATTAAAAATCTACTCCAACACATCGTTTATTTT
>Ga0116192_1001625_pt1 | contig 15540 bp, 13 predicted proteins | sample AD_UKC113_MetaG_FD_89876 | JGI IMG/M metagenome (GOLD analysis project Ga0116192, IMG submission 89876) | Active sludge microbial communities of municipal wastewater-treating anaerobic digesters from Hong Kong - AD_UKC113_MetaG | ecosystem: Engineered > Bioreactor > Anaerobic > Digestate... | reverse complement strand
TTTAAATTATCTAATAGATTAGTTTGCATTTTACATCTCCGTTTTAATATCAAGCACAGCATTGCGTATAACGTCTTTTTACGTAACAAATATACAACTTTCGTAAATATAATAATTTTTAATAATTGCGAAAAGCATTTTTTTGCTTATTCCATCGTCCCTCTCGAATTTGCAATCCAAAAGTTTGTTGTCTGCGGATTTTAAATTCGGTATTAATCAAAAAAGGTTATAAATTTTTTGTGAGAGAAATTAAATTAAACGTCCCCAGCATAAAAGAAGTTTTTGCGATGCAAAAATTTGGATGAGTGCCGACAGGCACGAACTTTTAATGCTATGCTGTACGATATTTGGCAAACAATTCATTACTTTTCAAAGATTATTTCCTCTCTTCGGTTTAGAAATATAGTTTTTACCAGATGTCCTTGCTCGTCATATTTCAAGCGGATTATGGCAAATCCAAATTTATTTTCCTTCAACTGCTCATCAGTGCCAAAATATCTTTCCTCTACCTTGTTCCCTTGCTCGTCATATTTCCAGCGGACTATGGCAAATTCCCAATCTTTATTTTCCTTCAACTTCTCATCAGTGCCAAAAAATCTTTCCTCTACCACATTCCCTTGCTCGTCATATTTGTAGCGGATTATGGCAACTCCCAAATCTTTATCCTCCTTCAACTGTTCATCAGTGCCAAAATATCTTACCTCTACCCTGTTCCCTTGCTCATCATATTTATAGCGGATTATAGCAACTCCCAAATCTTTATCCTCATTCAACTGCTCATCGGTGCCAAAATATCTTACCTCTACCCCGTTCCCTTGCTTGTCATATTTGTAGCGGAATATGGCAACTCCACAATCTTTATCCTCCTTCAACTGTTCATCAGTGCCAAAAAATCTTTCCTCTACCACATTCCCTTGCTCGTCATATTTCCAGCGGATTATTGCAGCTCCCCAATGGTTATCTTCCTTCAACTGTTCATCGGTGCCAAAAAATCTTTCCTCTACCACATTCCCTTGCTCGTCATATTTCCGGCGGATTATGGCAAATCCCCAATCTTTATTTTCCTTCAACTGCTCATCAGAGCCAAAATATCTTTCCTCTACTTTGTTCCCTTGCTCGTCATATTTGTAACGGATTATGGCAATATTATTTTTTCCTTCAAGTAATTGTCCATCTTTCCCATGATTTGACTGCTCAATCGTATTTCCTTTTTTATCGTATTTCCATATCAATTCATAAAATCCATTAACATCTATAATTCTATCACCTTTTTTGTCAATTCTAATGGATTTTATTCTTCGCCCTTTTTCATCAAGCGTTAGTAAGTACTGGGTAACACCGTCTTTATCTTCAACCAATTTCCCTTCTTCATCATAATTGAAAATTGATATTGGATAACCAGATTCATTCAATTTTAAACGGATAGAATATACGCTGTCGGAACTAACCGTTGGCTTACCTTTGGCATCTTGATAAATTCTTTTTTCATATCCCTCCGAATGCTCAATTATAATTCGTGCAACACCAAAATAGGAATCATTCTGTAGTTTGCCACCTTTCAGGTATTCAACCTTTGCAAGTTTGCCTTTTTCATTGTAAATAAAATGGTAGCAATTAACTTTACTTGCCATATTATCCTTAACAGGATACCTCCCTATTATTTCATATTTGCTACCAATATCAACTTTCCGATAATAGTTTGCAGGTTTCTTAGTGCAACCATCTATTAAAAGCAATACTACAATCAGAACAGACAAGACCTGAATATTTTTCCCCATAATACTTCCTCCTTTCGTTGCCATATGGCGTATAACTTGTTTATAAACGCTACTCTATTTCACTCTATTTCCATTTTTGGGTGTACAAGCGATATAAAATAGCGTACTATTTTTACTAACAACTAAATCAAATTTTATAAATCACCAAACGACGATTTTATTTTCTGTAAACTTTTTGTGATACGCGTGTGTATCTGTCTTTTTTATGAAACAAAAAGTTTATTTCACAAATTTACAGAACAATTTTATAATTCAAAACAAATCACAAAAATATTTATAAGTTGTCAATTGATTGATATATTGGAAAGTAAAAAAGAAAAACATTCGCTTATTTTACACACCAACACTTGCCTCGGTGAAACTATGAATCAATATCCTTATTATTCCGTATAGATTTCAATATCTTCGCCTCTGGCTCGGGCTGCTTTTACTTCTTGCTGCAGGTTCTCGGGAAATAATTTAGAAATTTGTTACATGAAAAAGTAGAAAAACAATATGATTTGTTTTCTTGACAAACCGCTTGATTTTCCAATTTGCTTTCCAAAGGCATCATACAGATAATTATCATTAATTTTCCCTATTTGTTTTCCTGAAGCATCATACAGATAATTTCCGTTTACTTTACCTATTTGACGTCCCTCTGCATCGTACACATAATCACCATTTAACTTTCCAATTTGTTTCCCTGAAGCATTATAAACATAATCCCCATTGATTTTTCCAATTTGTTTTCCGGAAGCATCATAAAAATAATCTCCGCTAACTTTTCCAATTTGTTTCCCCGTATTATCATACACATATTGTGCATGCATCCAAACAAAAAAGAACAGCATAGTAGTTAAAATCAGAATTTTTTGTTTCATTTTTTACATATTTTAATAGGTTTACTTTTACTTTATTGTAGTACGAATCTTTTGTATCACAATTTTATATATGTTTTTTTTAAATTGCTTCTTTTCTTCTACAAAAAATTCAATTTTATTTTAACAGACAGCGAAAAACAAAATACATTTAATTCTCAAACAAAAGTAAAAAATTTTCAATAATCATTTAATTTTTAAAGAAAAAATTTCTATTTTTTTTTTGAAGAAAGTGGGTTTTTGTTCTGTCATTCGAGAGTTGGAAAAAATGATGAAAACCTACAACTTGTATTTATTTCATTTTTATTTTTATTTTTATTTTAATTCTCAACCTGTCAACAAAAAGGGAACAATTATGTTATTTTTAAAAAGAAAAACTTTATCAACTTAAAAAAAGCAATATGAATTTTTACGATTTTGAAGCAAAAAAAATCAACGGTGAAAATATTTCCATGCAGCAATTTAAAGGAAAAACCGTGTTGGTAGTAAACACTGCCAGTAAATGTGGACTGACGCCTCAATATGAGGGACTTGAAAAAATGTATGAAACATACAAGGATAAAGGATTGGTTATTTTGGGCTTTCCATGCAATCAGTTTGCGCATCAGGAACCGGGTTCATCAAACGAAATCACTGAATTTTGTGTCGTAAACTATGGCGTAACCTTCCCAATGTTTGAAAAAGTAGATGTAAATGGAGAGAACGCCCACCCGATTTTTAAATATCTCAAATCACAATTGAAAGGAGGATTGTTTGGAAGTAAAATTAAATGGAACTTCACCAAATTTGTCATCGACAAAAATGGCAATCCAGTAAAAAGATTTGCTCCTACCGTAACTCCGGAAAAAATAGAAAAATTTATAGAAAAAATTTTATAATCAATTGATAATCTGATTTTTCATTTAAAAAATTGTTTTAAAAAATTCCTATTTTTTAGGCAAATTAACTCCAATGACACAAACTTTTATTTGTGTCATTTTTTATTGATTTTATTTCCGCAATTTTTTTACGAACATTTTCCACGATTGAATAGCCTTCTGAAAATTGGAACTTTTTAAACTTGATTTTCTCCGACAAATCGAGAGCTTTTGCTTAATTTTGCAAAAGAAATGAAATTACACGCTTTCAAAAGCTAAACTCTGTTTTACAAAGCATTTTCCCCAACTTAAATTTTTCAAAAAATGTCATCAGCAAAGGATTGGATTTCGGCATTCAGATTACGCACGCTTTTTTTGGCCGTCGCATCAGTAATTTTGGGAAGCAGTTTGGCATGGCACGAAGGAATGTTTTCTGCTGTAACATTTATTTTAGCATTGATTTTGGCCGTCTCTGCACAAATTTTGTCAAATTTGGCAAACGATTTGGGGGATTATCAGAAAGGAACCGACACAACGGGTAACCGTAAAGGGCCTGTTCGTGCAGTTCAAAGTGGACACATTACAGCTTATCAAATGAAAAAGGCTGTAGTAATAATGGCATTTTGGGTAGCAGCCGTAGGTTTGATACTTATAAGGAATGCTGCTTCCACCATTGGTTTGAAATCTGTATTAATAATGCTTGTCATTGGGCTGTTGTGTATTTTGGCAGCCGTATGTTACACACTCGGGAAACATGCTTACGGATACAGAGGATGGGGAGATTTTTTTGCTTTCTTGTTTTTTGGCCCTGTACCCGTAATCGGAACTTATTTTTTACACGTTCATTTTTTGGATTTCAAACCTGTTTTTCCCTCCATCGGGTTGGGGTTAATTAGTGCTATGATATTGAATATAAACAATATGCGTGATATTGAAAATGATCTTGCGGCTGGAAAAATTACGATTGCATCCAAACTTGGACTAAACAAAGCCAAAATTTATCATAGCCTGCTGACAGTACTTATGTGTTTTTGTTTTCTCAGTTATAGTTTTTTGTATGCTTCAACACCTTGGTACAGATATTTGTACATTCTTGCTTTCTTATTTCCTCTGAAAATTTTGGTAGAAATTTATCCAAAAAGTGGTAGAGACTTGGATCCTTATCTCAAACAAACTTCATTTTTCAGTCTTTTACTAGTTATTGTTTTTTCTGTTTTTATTAACTGATTTTTTCACCCCCCCTACGATGCAAAAATATGACTACAATAACAAAACAATAATTTTTAACCTCTATCATTAAATTTACTCCTAAACGGTTAGTATTCAATTTTGAACACAAGTTATTTCTCACTTTCTTCCTTTATTTGCTCCTTTTTATATGTTTCCAAGTTCCATTCAATTCCCCAATTTTTTACATATTCTGAAATTGGTCCCAGCCCAACTTCAGCTCTTCTCCTATCAACATTATCCGGATCTTCAATTGGGCTGACACGATATTTCCCTTCCTTTTCATCATAATATAATTGACTGCCATAGATTTGTTTTCTCCCTTCTCTCAAAGCGATTCTGTCTTCAAGCAATGCCAAATTTGCAGCGTTGGCAATTCCTTTTTTAACTGCCTCTCTCATCATGGGCAAGTATTTTTTCTGCGTTTCCAGATCGGAATGTTGAATAACCAGAAAGATGGTCATACTTGCCTGTTCACCAACAACATCTTTCCCTACCCATCCTTTTTTATCCAATATGTTTTCGATTTTCTGTAAATTGATGCTGTCAATTTTTATCATTATTTGCGCCAAACTATCAGCAACACTACTTTTAAAACCATATTGTTTCTCTGCCTCAATGAACTGATGACGAATATTCTGATCATCATAAAAAATTTGAATCAGCTCTTTTTGCAATGGTTTATCGTAATTGGCTTCCAAAATGTCCAACTTTTTCTGCACTTTTTCCAATAGTGCATTCCATCTTTTATCTCCGTGCAAATTATTCAGATCAGGGTCTTTTTCTATTTGATTAACATTTGTAAATCCCTTATCTACAGCAAGATTAAGCCAGCTGAATGCTGTATCCAAATCATTGGCTAACGAAGCGGCACAAGCAGCATTGTACAAGTGCTTTTCCTGATTGATGGTAAAAGCCAATTTAAAATATTCCTCGGCCATTTTATAATTTTTCGCCCAATAGCAGGAATCTGCCTTGTGCATATAGGCATCATAATCCTGAGCCATCACGAGGCAAGGAATAATCGATAATGTAAAAATCAGAATTTTTTGTTTCATTTTGGTATGAATTTAAAGAGAGAGTAATGATTTATTGAATACGCCCAAGTTCAATATCACTTGGCTGCTTGCCAGCAATAAGTTTATGTAGAATTATCTTATTATTCGATTCAATATTTTGTTGGTTTAATAAAAATCAGTGATGCTGGCAGAAGTTAAGTTCTGTCCAACAAAACGGAAAATTATGACGATAAAAATAATTTTGCGACCTTAACATGCAAAGGTACAAACATTTTTAAAATATTTTACAAGTAAAAATATCTTTTAAAAATATCTTTTATAAATCTGCTCGTTTCAGCTATTGTTTTGTGTGATGAACAAAAAAATTTATTCACAAAAATATTTTCTATAGGTTGCCGTTCGGCATATTTGTAAAAAAACCTCATACTTTTGAAAAATATTCTCTATAAAAAAGTAAAAAATGCACTTTGGCCATTAAATTAGATTAAAACCAGACTATTTCCACCAAAGGCTTTGCATGAAAATGCTATTTTTGCAGTAAAGAAAGTTTTCACTATCAACGAAAAACACCAAACCACCATGAATATAAAATTTCACTTCTTATTGTTTACCGTTATTTGGCTGAGCGAATGCCTGCCTTTCCCATTGAATGCCGCTAAACCGCAAAAGGAAACCATTAAAATTCTGGCTATTGGCAACAGTTTTTCCGATGATGCCGTAGAATATTTGGATGAGCTGGCAATGGCCGACAGCGTTCCGCTGATTGTTGGCAATTTGTATATTGGTGGTTGCTCGCTGGAAAGGCACTGGAAAAATGCTACGGAACTCCTTCCCGATTATTCTTACCGCAAAAGCAATTTGGGCGTTTTCACCAATCAGGATCACAAAACGCTGTTGGATGGACTTCTCGACGAAAATTGGGATATTGTGGTAGTGCAACAAGTCAGCCAACTTTCGGGGAAATACGATACTTATTTCCCATATCTGCCAAACTTGATGAAATTCGTCAAAACACACGCCAAAAATCCAAAAGTAAAATTTGCATTGCATCAGGTTTGGGCATACGCACAAAATTCTACCCATGAAGGTTTTGCCAATTACGACAGAGATCAAATGAAAATGTATCTGGCCATCACCGAAACAGTGAAAAAAGTTGCAGCCACTACGGGGATAAAAATAATTATTCCTTCCGGAACAGCCATTCAGAATTGCAGAACCAGCGAAATTGGCGACCATCTCAATCGCGACGGTTACCACCTCGATTTGCTTACCGGCCGGTACGTTGCAGCTTGCACATGGTTCGAAACCTTTTTTCATCGAAGCTGTGTCGGTAACCCTTTCAAGCCTGCCGGCGTAACCGACCGACAGGCAAAAATAGCTCAGTATGCAGCTCACTATGCCGTTCAGCGTCCCTTTGAAATTACATTGATGACCAATTTTGCATGGACTTTTCTCCCATCTTCAGAGAAAACAATTTCTGAATTTTTGGTTTATTAAGTTAAGAAAAATTTCAATTTATTATTTCCACTATCTGTACAGTTGAAAAAGGAAAAATATCAATAAGCCAACTATGAGAAGAATAAAGCATTTTTCACTGCAAAATAGCGCTAAGAAGGATACTACTTAATCATCTAAATTCAGGTTAAAAGTTATTAAATCAGATTTTTAACGTTTCAAATAGCTGTATATTTGCTCAACAAATTCAATAAACAAACAAAGAAAAAACAATATGGATCAATCGGTTGATATAAGAGAACTTAACGAACGTATTGAACGGGAAAGTTCATTTGTGGATGCTCTCGTTATGGGAATGAACAAGGTAATTGTAGGACAAAAACATTTGATCGAATCATTGCTTATCGGTTTACTGGCTGACGGGCATATTTTGCTGGAAGGCGTACCCGGCCTTGCCAAAACGCTGGCCATCAAAACACTTTCGGACTTGATTAAGGGAAATTTCAGCCGAATTCAGTTTACACCCGACCTGCTGCCTGCCGACGTTGTCGGAACAATGATTTACAGTCAGAAAAAAGAGGAATTCAGCATTCGCAAAGGCCCTATTTTTGCCAACCTCGTTTTGGCGGACGAAATCAACAGAGCTCCGGCCAAAGTGCAAAGTGCCTTGCTCGAAGCCATGCAGGAACGGCAGGTAACGATTGGCGAAAAATCTTTCAAATTGGAAGAACCTTTTTTGGTGATGGCCACCCAAAATCCCATCGAACAGGAAGGAACATATCCGCTTCCCGAAGCGCAAGTCGATCGTTTCATGCTGAAAGTCATTATCAATTATCCGAAAAAAGATGAAGAAAAACTGATTATTCGGGAAAATCTGCAAAAAAACATGCCTTCCGTTCAACCCATACTAAGCCCCGAAGACATAGTAAAGGCGCGCGATATTGTGCGACAAATCTATATCGATGAGAAAATAGAACATTATATTGTGGATATTGTGTTTGCTACCCGATTCCCGGAAGAATACGGATTGGAATCGCTCAAAAACATGATTTCGTTCGGTGCATCACCAAGAGCTTCCATCAATTTGGCGTTGGCAGCACGTGCTTATGCCTTTATCAAACGACGCGGATACGTCATTCCCGAAGATGTTCGTGCCGTTTGCTACGACGTAATGCGCCACCGCATAGGTTTAAGTTATGAAGCCGAAGCCAACAATATGACTTCCGAAGAAATGATTACCGAAATTTTGAATACGGTTGAAGTTCCATAAAAACGGCTTTTTTACTAAAAGTGTTTTTAAAAATGTTCTACCGGAGACAGAAAAGAGAAATAAGCAGCTAAAACTGTCGGAAAAAAGTGGAGAAAATTTTCCATCTACACGCTAATTTATGGAAACGAGTGAAATTTTAAAGAAAGTTCGAAAAATTGAAATAAAAACCCGCGGATTGTCTCAAGACATTTTTGCGGGCGCTTATCATTCCGCTTTTAAAGGTCGAGGAATGACCTTTTCCGAAGTGCGTGAATATCAATATGGCGACGATATTCGTACCATCGATTGGAATGTTACTGCCCGTTTTGGGCGCCCCTACATTAAAATTTTTGAAGAGGAACGCGAATTGACAGTTGTTTTGCTGATAGATGTTTCCGGAAGTCGGGAATTTGGAACGGTTTCGCGCATGAAAAAGGACATGATGACAGAAATAGCAGCAACTTTGGCTTTTTCAACAATTCAGAACAATGATAAAATTGGCGTGATTTTTTTCTCCGACAAAATAGAAAAATTCATTCCTCCAAAAAAAGGACGAAAACACGTACTTTACATTATCAGAGAACTGATCGATTTCCGCCCCGAAAGCAACAAAACAAATCTCGCAGGAGCTTTGCGGTATTTTACGAATGCCATAAAAAAACGCTCGACTGCTTTTGTCATTTCCGATTTCATGGACAGCAATTTTGACAATGAACTGACCATAGCCAACCGTAAACATGATGTAGTTGCACTGCAGATTTACGACGAAAGAGAAACGGAAATGCCGGACATCGGACTCGTAAAACTCAAGGATGCAGAAACCGGACAACGTATCTGGATTGATACGGCCGACAAGCATTTACGAACATTTTACAAACACAATTGGGGAGAAAGACAACTGAACTTGCAGCGTGCATTTACCAAAGCAAAGGTAGATGCCGTCTCCATGAATACTTCCGACGATTATGTACAAGCACTCATGAGATTGTTCCAGATGAGAAGTAAAATTGGACGTTAATACGGAATTTTTTAAAAATGCAAAAAAGGAATAAACATATAAAACTGCTGATAAACTTGTGTATCGGTTTATTGGTTTCCACCACCCTGTCGGCTCAAAAATTTACAGTTACTGCCAAAGTCGATTCTTCCGTCATTTGGATTGGTGATCAAACAGGTTTTACGTTGGAAGTATCTCAACCTATAGGGCAAAAAATTAACTTTCCGCTCTTTTCGGATACCCTTATTCACGGATTGGAAATTGTTGAACCGCTGAAAATAGATACGGTTGCAGGAGACAACAATTCGATTCGCGTTTTGCACAAATACATTATTACGGCTTTTAAAGATACGCTCTATTATATTCCTTCGTATCCTTTTGTTGAAGGTACAGATACGGTTTGGTCCAATTCTGTGTCGTTAAAGGTAGTGCAGCCATTTCAAATCGATACCGCTTCCAATTCCATAACAGACATTAAGCCCGTTTTTCAGCCAAAATATGACTGGTCGGGATTATTCAAAAAAATCCTGTTGACATTGCTGGTGCTTGCTGTGCTGGCAGTGGCTTACTATTTCATCAGAAAAAAAATCCAGAAAAAACCTGTCATACTCATTCACAAGGAAGAACCGGCCATTCCGCCACACGAAGCGGCTCTCCATGCTCTCGACAAAATCAAGGAAGAAAAGCTTTGGATGAAGGGAAAATACAAAGAATACCATACCCAGCTGACAGATGTTATTCGGGAATACATCGAAAGACGTTTCCGGATGAACAGCATGGAAATGACTTCCAGCGAAATTTTGGATAATTTGCCGAAAAATATTTATAAAGAACAAAAAACGGCATTCTCAGCTTTACATCAGCTTTTACAGCTTGCCGATTTGGTGAAATTTGCCAAGTGGGTTCCATCGCCCGAAGAAAACATTTCGAGTTTGAACAATGCCTATTTGTTTGTGGAACAAACCAAAGAAGAAACGCCACTCACAGAAGAAAAGCAAACCGAAAAGCCTGTGGATAAAAAAGAAGGCGAAGATTAAAGATAAAGCAAAAAAATTTGGTTAAACAGATAAAAAACGCTTACAATAAAAAATGACTTTTCATAATCCGGGATATTTATTTCTCTTGTTGCTGTTGCTACCGATTATTTATTGGTACATTAAGGAAATGCACAAGTCGGATGCGAGTCTGCAAATATCTTCATTGCAAGATTTGACAAAATTTCCGAAAAGTAAAAGGATAAAAATGAGGCATTTACCTTTTATTTTGCGTTTATTTACCCTCATATTCCTGATTATTGCCATTGCCCGACCTCAATCCTCCAACAGTTTACGAAACGAAACAACAGAAGGCATCGACATAATGATAGCCCTCGATATTTCGGGAACCATGCTGGCTGAAGATTTGAAACCCAATCGATTGGAAGCATCAAAAGCCGTAGCTACGGAATTTATTCTTTCCCGCCCGAACGACAACATCGGATTGGTGATTTTTGCAGCCGAAAGTTTTACCCAATGTCCGCTCACTACCGATCACGACGTACTTATCAACCTTTTTAAAGGTGTTCGGTACGGAATGATAGAAGATGGAACAGCCATAGGACTTGGGTTGGCCAATGCCGTGAATCGGATAAAAGATGGGAAGGCCAAATCGAAAGTCATTATTTTGTTGACAGACGGCTCGAACAATCGAGGCGATATTGCTCCGGTTTCGGCTGCCGAAATTGCAAAAACATTCGGTATCAGGGTTTATGCCATCGGCGTTGGTTCTCACGGAATGGTAAGAGTTCCGGTTCCTACTCCCCTCGGCATGCAATATCAGCTTATGGAATCGGAATTTGACGAACAAACTTTAAAAGATATTGCCAACATTACCGGAGGTAAATATTTTCGTGCCACCGACAACCTGAAACTTAGAAGTATATATCAGGAAATAGATCAATTGGAAAAGACAAAAATCAGTGTTCGCGAATACAGCAAGAAAAACGAGATTTTTTACATTTTTGCGCTGGCTGCCTTTGTTTGCCTGATTTCTGAAATACTGTTAAGAAATACGGTATTGCGAAAAATTCCCTGACAAAATCTTTTGCATTAAAAATGAAAGAAATAGATTAAAAATTAATCAGATATTTTATGTTTCGATTTGCTCATCCGGAATATTTTTTTCTGCTGATTGTTGTTCCTGTGTTGATAGGGACTTTTCTCTACACACAGGCTTTGAAGAAACGACGTTTGAAAAAATTCGGCGACCCGGAATTGCTGGCTGAATTGATGCCAAACGTGTCTTATCGGCGTCCAGTTGTCAAATTTTTTCTCCAGCTTTTTGCCGTAATCCTGTTGATTATCGTTTTGGCACAACCACAATTCGGGTCAAAAGTGGAAAATGTTAAACGGCAGGGCATCGATGTCATGATTGCATTGGATGTTTCAAACTCCATGATGGCGCAGGACATTCAACCCAACCGACTCGAAAAAGCCAAACAAATATTGTCGAAACTGATTGACCAAATGAATGATGACCGCATAGGACTGATTGTTTTTGCCGGCGACGCTTATACCCAATTGCCCATAACGGTTGATTACGTATCGGCAAAAATGTTTCTTTCCGCCATATCGACCAACATGGTGCCAAGACAGGGAACAGCCATTGGCACGGCTATTGACATGGCGATTAAATCTTTTGGACAGAAATCGCAAAGCGGAAAAGCCATTATTGTTATTACGGATGGTGAAAATCATGAAGACGACGCCATCAGCGCTGCAAAACTGGCTGCCCAAAACGGTATCAATGTACACGTAATTGGCGTCGGCAGCCCTGAAGGTGCGCCAATTCCAATTCCCGGTACCATGAGTTTCAAAAAAGACAAAGATGGAAATGTGGTCGTCTCCAAACTGAATGAAGAAATGTGTAAAAATATTGCTGCAGCCGGCAACGGGATATATGTCAGAGCCGATAATACAAACAATGCATATCGGATTATTTCAAAACAACTCGACACGCTTGCCAAATCGACTACTGAATCAAAAGTTTTTTCCGACTACAGCGAACAGTATCAGTCATTTGCTTTGATAGCACTGATAGTATTAATCATAGACTTTTTCCTCTTCGACAGGAAAAATAAAAAATTGAGCAAAATCAAAATTTTTGATATTGAAAATGAAAAGTAAATTTCAGAATTTTTCTGTCAAAACAAATGTACATTCGGAATTTAAAAAGGGAGTATTTCTCTTTTTGATAATGAGTATCCTTTCGGTTTCTGTTTCAGCTCAAAAGGGGAACAACGAGGTGAGAGCAGGAAACAAAAAATACAACAATAAAAAATACATCGAGGCCGAAATCGATTACCGAAAAGGACTTGAAAAAAATCCCAAATCGTTTGAAGGAAACTACAATTTGGGAAATTCGCTTTTTCGGCAAAAAAAATATGAAGAAGCTTATCAGCAATACGAAAAGGCTGCTTCGTATGCACCAAAAACAGAAAAGGAAAAACTGGCTGCCACCTACCACAACATGGGAAATTCCCTGTTGATGCAGAAGAAGATTGAAGAAAGTATTGAAGCCTATAAACAGGCTCTGAGACACAATCCAAAAGACAACGACACCAGATACAATTTAGCTTATGCCCAATCGTTGTTGAAAAAACAACAGCAGCAACAAAATAAAAACGACAAAAACAAAGATCAAAAACAAGATCAGAATCAGGACAATCAGCAAAATAAACAGAACGACAACCAAAAAGACCAAAAAAATCAGCAGCAGCAACAACAGCAACAGATGACTAAAGAAAATGCGCAGCAAATTTTGGATGCCCTGTCACAAGACGAAAAAGAAACTATGAACAAAGCCAAAAAGTTACCATCAAAACAGGAACAAAAACCTGACAAAGACTGGTAAATTTTTTGGATTTTTATCTGTATTTTTGTAATAAAAAATCTTCGAAATTGGAAGAATCCGAACAGACAAAGAAAAATTTAAGGAATTGTAAAAATGAAGCGCAAAATATTTCTTCTCTTTTTAATTTTTGCCGGTTTCATTGGCGTCAAAGCCGATGAACCTGTTCGTTTTACGGCTACGGCTCCATCAACCGTAATTTTGGACAAACCTTTTCAGTTGGTCTATACTATCAATGCACAAGGAAAAGATTTGCGCATACCCGAAATCAAGGATTTCGATATTCTGGCAGGTCCTTTTGAATCGCGCAGTTCCAGCATTCAGATTGTCAATGGAAAAAGAAGTTCTTCCATGTCGATTTCCTATACTTATACGCTAATGCCTCAACGGACTGGAACTTTTACCATTCCTTCGGCCAGCATTATGGTAAACAATCAAAAATATACTTCCAACGGATTGACTATAAAAGTTTTACCTGCCGATCAGCAATCTGATGAATCCTCTTCTCCTGCCGATAACGGAAGGAAATCGTCCCCGAAAAATATTTCCAATGAAAATATTTTTATCCGCACCATCCCTTCCAAAACAAGTGTTTACGAACAGGAAGCACTTTTAATTACCTACAAACTTTATACGCTGGTAGATGTGGCGCAGTGTGTAAACAAAAAAATGCCTGATTTTGATGGGTTTCTTAAACAGGAAATCGAGCAGACACAAAACAAGCAATTTTCTTACGAAAACTACAACGGACGCAACTATGGAACAGTAGTGCTTTATCAAACACTCCTCTACCCGCAACGGGCAGGTACCATTCAAATCGACAATGCTGTTTTTGAATCGGTGATTCGCGTTCAAAATCAGACTTCCATTCACAGTATTTTCGACGATTTTTTTGATTCCTACACCAATGTAACAAAAAATCTCGTAGCACCGGGACTGAAAATTACCGTCAAACCGCTTCCTGAAGACAAACCTATGGTTTTTGGAGGAGCAGTAGGAAATTTCACCATGAGTTCTTCCATATCCGCTCAAGAGGTGAAGGAAAATGAAGCTGTAACGCTTAAAATTAACATCGCCGGGAGTGGAAATATGAAACTGATAAAAACACCGGAAGTTAAATTTCCGAGCGACTTTGAAATTTACGACCCAAAAGTTACTAATAATTTTAAAACATCGGCTTCGGGCGTCAGTGGAACCAAAACTATCGAATATCTGTTTATTCCGCGTCATTCTGGAAATTTTGAAATTCCACCGGTAGAATTTTCCTATTTCGATCTTCGGGACAAAACCTATAAAATGTTGCGTACTCCCAGTTACAGCCTGAAAGTATTGAAAGGTTCGGGCAATCAAAACACCACTGTTGTGAGCAACTATAATCCGAAAGAAGATATCAAACAAATCAACAAAGATATTCGCTACATTTATACTGGAAACATCCGTTTGATAAAACCGTCGACGCCTGTTTTTGGCTCTACGCTGGCATGGCTGCTGTTTATCATTCCATTAGTTGTGGCTGCCGGTTTGTTCTTCTTCTTCCGCAAAAAAGTCAAGGAAAACGCAGACATAGCTTTGGTAAGAAACAAAAAAGCCAACAAAATGGCGCAGAAAAGGCTGAAACTGGCTCAAAAATTACTCAAAGAAGGCAACAAGGATGCTTTTTATGACGAAATTTTGAAAGCAACATGGAATTATTTGAGCAACAAACTCTCCATACCTGTTGCTGCACTTACCAGAGAAACGGTTTCGGAGGAATTGAAACGAAAAGGAGTAACTGATGAATTGACAAAGAAGTTGATGAAAATTTTGAACGATTGCGAGTTTGCACGATATGCACCAAAATCCGGACAACAGGAAATGGGTAATATGTACGAAGAAACTATTCAAGTAATCAGCGAATTGGAAGAAGCCATAAAAAAGTAAACAATTGCGTAGTTAGCGGAGATAAGCTTGTTTAAAATAACATTTTATTCTAACAAATGAACATCGACAATGCTGTTACAAACTGAATAAAAAATTTAAAAATAAACGTATGAAACGTATCATATCCAATATAATACTTATAATAAGTCTTTTGGCTTCGCTGCCACTCACAGCGCAATCAGATGCAGTTAAATATGCCAACGACCTCTACGCTAAAGGAAATTTTCATGCTGCTGCTGCACAATATGAAAAAATACTGAAAAATGAAGGTGTGGCGCCCGAACTCTACT
>Ga0116192_1001623_pt1 | contig 15545 bp, 9 predicted proteins | sample AD_UKC113_MetaG_FD_89876 | JGI IMG/M metagenome (GOLD analysis project Ga0116192, IMG submission 89876) | Active sludge microbial communities of municipal wastewater-treating anaerobic digesters from Hong Kong - AD_UKC113_MetaG | ecosystem: Engineered > Bioreactor > Anaerobic > Digestate | place... | reverse complement strand
AGGGCCTTTGATCAGACAAAATGCGCGTGCTGTCCAAATAATCCACCGAGTCGGGGATATCGCACCATACGGCATCAAGGTCTGTCTTACCGTCCAGCATGGCCTTGATGGTTCCCGACACCTTGCTGATGCTTCCTGTCCCGAAGACCAGATCCACCTCGGGAATCTCCTTAATAATTTCATCCTTGTAGCGTTCGGCCATGCAGCCTGTTACGGCAAGCACCTTCACGGAAGCGGTATCCTTCAGGCGCGCAGCCTCCAGGATACTGGTGACAGCCTCCTCACGGGCATCGGCCACAAAGGAGCAGGTATTGACAATCACTGCATCGGCCTCATTTAAATCGGTTACGGGTGTAAAGCCTTCCTCCCTCAGCATGCCCAGCATGATTTCACTGTCTACAAGGTTTTTGGGACATCCCAGGGTTATTAGGCTGATATGGTAGCTCAAAATGTTTCCTCCCTATTAAATCGATATGTTGCATATGTGTTACCCCTGTTGAGGGCTGGTTCGCGGCTTGAAAACAGGTTCGTCCCTTAGGGCTTCCTGTTTGATGGCATTTTCGGTGGCCTCCTGCATGAAGTATTCCTGTGCATGAACACGGCCCGCTTTGCCTCGCGGTGTCTTCAGGCGGTATTGGCCTGTGCTGTTCTGAGACCTGGCCTTCACATTGTCCCTCAGGTATATCTCCAGAATAGCCCTTACCCGCTGGCGCGCCAGAGGATCTTCAATAGGAATCAGCAGCTCCACCCGTCGATCCAGATTGCGCTCCATCCAATCGGCGCTGGAAATGTAAAGATCCTCGTTGCCGTCGTTGCAGAAGCAGTAGATGCGGCTGTGCTCCAGGTACCTTCCCACAATGCTCTTAACCTGAATATTCTCTCCCGCTACCTTCAGCCCCGGCCGGATGCAGCTCATGCCCCTCACCAGGAGTTCTATTTTAACGCCTTCGCAGGAAGCTGTATAGAGCCTCTCTATGATATCGGGGTCCACCAGGGAGTTAAGCTTAGCCTTAATATAGGCATTTTTACCCTGCCTGGCGTTTTTTATCTCACGCTCGATGAGAAAGTTGAATTTGCTTCTCAACATAGTCGGCGCCATCACCAGCTTGTGAAGCCGCGGCCTCTCGCTGTAGCCCGAAAGGGCGTTGAATACGTTTGAGGCATCCTCTCCGATGTACTTATCGCTGGTCAGAAGGCCGATATCGGTGTATATCCGTGCAGTTTCGTCATTATAGTTCCCGGTGCTGATATGGACATAACGATTGATGCCGTCATCCTCCATCCTGACGATGAGGGTAATCTTGCAATGGGTTTTAAGCCCAACCAGGCCATAGATGACATGGCAGCCCGCTTTTTCCAGGCTCTTCGCCCAATGGATATTGTTTTCCTCATCAAACCTGGCCTTCAGCTCCACCAGCACCGTAACCTGCTTGCCCATGTCAGCTGCCTCGGCGAGAGCCCTCACTATGGGGGACTTACCGCTGACCCGGTAAAGAGTCTGCTTGATGGCCAGGACTCGCGGATCCTTGGCAGCCTCCCTGATCATCTCTACGATGGGGTCAAAGGATTCATAGGGGTGATGAAGCAGGATATCCCGCTGCCGGATGGCCTCGAAGATATGCTCGCGCTGCGCCAGCTTCGGTGAAACGGGTTGGTGGTATTCCTTGTATTTCAGGTCGTCATAACCCTCCAGCTCATAAAGCTTAAACAGCATGGTGAGATCCAGCGGCCCCTCAACCAGATTGACAAACCGGTCTTCAAGCTCAAGCCTTTCGGCAAGTATGTTCACGAGCTTGTCGCAAGCGCCCTGCATCACCTCAAGCCTGACGGCCTGCCCCCATCTTCTCTGACGGAGGGATTTCTCGATTTCCAGCAGGAGATCCTCGGCCTCGTCCTCATCGATGGCCAGGTCGCCGTTTCTGGTGACGCGATAGACACAGGCAGCTTTTATTTGCCTTCCCGAGAACAGCCTGTCGATGAACATGGTGATGACATCCTCAATCAAGATGAAGGACCTATCCCCCTGGCTGTTATCAAGCGCCACAAGCCTGGCATAAACCGGAGGCACCTGAATGCTTGCGAATATATCCTCTCCGCCGGGCTCGATGTTTTCAACCAATACGCCGATGTTGACGGTCTTGTTCTGGATATGGGGAAAAGGCCGCCCCGAGTCCACCGCCATAGGCGTCAAAACAGGATATATCACACTATCAAAGTACTCCTCCAGAAAGCTTAACTGGGTTTGACTCAGCTCTCCCGGTGACAGAAAACGGATACCGTTTTTAGATAACGCGGGAACAAGCTTGCCATTCCAGAGCAAATACGCATCGTTAACCATTTTGCTGACGCGACTGCTGATTTTCTCAAGCTGCATCTGGGGTGTGAGGCCAGAAGCATCGGGCTTGTTGTAGCCCGCATTTATCTGATCATACAAAGAGCCGACGCGCACCATGAAGAACTCATCCAGATTGGAGTTCACTATCCCTAAAAACTTAAGCTTTTCAAACAGGGGGTTTGCAGGGTCGTCTACCTCGTCCAGAACCCTTTGGTTAAATTCCAGCCAGCTTAACTCGCGGTTGAGATAATATTCGGATGCTGTGAAATCCTTTTTCATAACATCAACTCCATAGCCTACAGGTTGGTTTCAGCCATGCTGTTTTGAATCACCAGCTGGGGCTTGAGCCCATAGACCTCTGTAAAAAACTCGGCCTTCATCTGGAATGTCCAGTACTCAAGAACGGTTTCTTCTCTGGTGGTTGTTATAATCTCAAACTGATCCTCCCGGACTGCGAGGCTCTTTATCCTAAGCTTCTGCTTGTGGCTGGTATCCAATGCATCGGCCATTCGGATGATGGCGATGAGCTTCATGGTCTTGATCTGTAAGGGCTTCTCCATCCTGTTCAGGCCTGCGCTTGAGAAGCTCGGTGTCTCTATGCTGTGATATCGGGCAATAGAGGACACCATCCACAGCTCATCATCAGACAGGCCCAGAAGCTGTGAGGCATTGATGATATTGTAGGAATGGATATAGTGGGGGTCAGCCCCTATGAATTTTCCGATATCATGCAGCACACAGGCGATTTGCAGCAGGAACCGCTCACGCTTTCCAAGGCCGTGAACGCTTGTGAGCTGGTTAAACATCTGGAGCGCTGCATGCTCTACATACTCGCAATGGCGCTTATTATACCTGTATCGGTCAGCCAGCTTCCTGACATAGGAAAGGATGTCAGCTTCAAAATCAATACGATGCTCTTCGCTTAATGAGCCATTCACCCTTTCCACAATCATACCGTCAACCAGGGAGACATTGGGAATCACAATCTTATCGCTGCTTGTTTTTCCGAAGAATTCTCTGATTAATATCAGAGACGGGACAAATAATTCGGCATCGGCATAGGGAACGCCATACTCCTCTGAGATGATCCTTGTTGTTTTATGGATGATCAGATCATAAATTTCTTCAAAATCGTCCCGGGAGAGAATGGTAACGCCTCCGGTGCTCTTCCCCAAAAGATTTAGGATATGTTCCAGCTCTCCGCTGACAATCACGAAATTGGTAATCTCATGGGTACTCTTCAGATACTCCACGTTTTCAATATGGGCTCCGATGTACTCTTCCAGCACCCTGGTAAAATTAAGTGTATGCTTTTCCAGCCTGGCAATAGATTCCTTGATCCTCAATGCCCCTAATTTAAGGCTCTGGCTGGACACCAGCAGGTTGTTTTCGGTAAGCAATAGCTGAATGCTTCCGGCGCTGATGTTGAGGATCAGCGTAGGATCGCTGGTGTTGATGGCCTTATGTTTGGTTAATTGCCACTTAATGGCCTTATAGGTCAGGAACTTTTCCTGTGAGTTATTGATGATTTCGGTGTCAAAGTCGGTCTGAAGACGTATTCTGTCAATCATATAGTCACGGTTCTCGGCCTCACGAATGGCTGAAGTGGCCACCATCCGCCATTCCTTCACGCCATAGTCGGTCATAAGGCGCTTGAAGCTCTGAATGGCTTCACAGGTACGTTTGACAGAATCAAAGCTCAGTTTTCCGTCATTAAAGGTATCCCGACCCAGGGGGATCAAGCGATCTACTGTATCCAGCGTTCTGATCTCCCCTTCGGGGCATGCCTCAACGATCTTCATTTTAAGCTTATGGGAACCGATATCAATCGCTGCAAAAAGCCTGGGGCTTTTGACCCTTTTCACACGCTCCGCCATTTTCATGCCTACCCTTTGACCAGCAAATTCTTGCACCATGTCCATTAAGAGGTATTTACCACTTTAAAGGATTTTAAACAATCCACAAAGGATTGCTCAGTAGCCCAGCTCCTCACCGACGATGATGCATTTAATGCGGTTCTTGAACCTCTGCTGCCTGAAAACCGTATAGGAGCAGCATATTCTCATATCGCTCCTGCAATCCTGGCAAATGCCCATCTTGACGCAAGGGGTTTTGCAGGAAAGCCTTGTGGCGTTGGCCGGGGATGCAATCCTTCTCACCCGATCAACAGCTGCCTCATAGTCCTTGACGATTTTATTGATGCCGGCAACCACGATCACGCTTTTGGGGCCATAGATCATGGCTGCAACCCTATTGCCGTTTCCATCCACGCAATAGAGCTCTCCGTCCTCGGTGATGGCGTTTGTGCTGGTGATATAGGTGTCGGCAAGGAAGGATTTGCGGTATATTTCCTGCATTTCATCGTTGGTCAGGCCCGGTGCGTAACGATCAAGGAAATTGTATCGACCCGACCTTAAGTAATCGATGATGCCTGTCTCAAAAAGGGTCATGGAGCCTCCTACCCCAACGGTCTCTCCCTCTTGCATAAAGGCCTTGACGGCATCGATCACCTTATCCTTCGATTCAACGTAAACTGCGGCCATCTTGTTTTTCTCAAGTGCTTCAATAGTCCTCTCAACTTGTTTTTCAACGATTTGCTTCAAATGCTTATCCAATTATCCCACCTCCATACTTTATCTTATCATACACCAATATGCATCTCATAGGTATAAAAAAACCCGGTTCCCGCCGGATACTTTTCCATCCTCCTTGAGTATGGAGAACAGGAAAACCGAATCAGAAACCAGGCTTTTACTGTTGTTGGTTTTAGAAGTTGAGCCTTGAAGCCTTCATGATGCCATCAAGTCCACGGAGCTTCTCAAGAATCTCGTCGTTGATTTCACTATCCACGCTGACAAAGGATACGGCCTTATCACCCTTCTTGCTTCTGCTCCATTGCATAGCGCCGATATTGATGTTGTTCTCACCTAAAAGTGATCCCACCTTGCCGATGATGCCGGGCACATCCTTGTTTTGAAGGGCAATGACATGCTTGGTGGGTTCAAAGTCCAATGCATATCCGAAGAAATCGACAATGCGGATGGTATCCTTGGCAAACACGGTACCCGATACCGAAATGGTCTTGGACTTTCTGATGAATCTGACGGTAATCAGGTTTGTATACTTTTCCAGCTGACTGGTACGGCTTTCAACCAGCTCTATCCCCAATTCATTGAGCTTCATTTGGGCGTTGACATAGTTGACCTCAGAGTTGATGATGGTTGAAAGCAGGCCCTTGATCACTGAGAGGGTGATGGGCTTTGTGGGCTTGTCAACCAGGTCTCCGCTATAGATGATCTCGATCTTATCGACTCTTTCCTTCTCAGCCTGGTAGTAGATGGCACCAAGCTTTTCACCGAGGCTGATAAAAGGCTTAAGCTCATTGATATCACCGGAGATAGGCGGCATATTCACAGCTGAAACCAGCTCGCCGTTAAGTACTGCCTCAACCTGCTTTGCCACGCCTAAAGAGCAGTTCAGGTTGGCTTCCTTGGTGGAAGCGCCCAGGTGAGGGGTAAAGATGACCTGATCCAGATCCAAAAGCGGATTCCAATACTCCTGTTCTTCCGGAGCCTTGTTGAAATTCGGCTCAACCTCCTGAACGTCAAGAGCGGCTCCGGCCACATGGCCTGATACAATGGCGTTATACAGGGCCTTTTCGTCTACCATGCCACCGCGGGCAACATTGACGATGCGTACGCCCTTCTTGCACAAAGCCAGTTCCTTTTCTCCGATAATGTTTTTGCTTTCAGGGGTCTTGGGTATATGAATGGTGATGAGATCCGATATCTTGCACAGCTCCTCAAGAGTCTCAACCCTGGAAATACCCAGCTGCTGCACTCTTTCGTCGGTGATGTAGGGGTCAAAGCCTACCACCTTCATGCCGGCTCCGACGAGCTTCTTGGCTACAATAGAGCCGATCTTCCCCAGACCGATGACACCGGCGGTCTTCCCGTCAAGCTCCTCACCCACAAACTTGTTTCTTCTGAAGTCCTTATTCTTAGCGGCGTGATAGGCCTGAGGAATGTTTCTGAAGACCGAATAAATCAGCGCAACGCTCATCTCGGCGGCAGCCATGGTGTTGCCCTCGGGTGTGTTGACAACAGTAATGCCTCTTTTGGTGCATTCAGCCACATCGATGTTATCAACACCGTTGCCGGCGCGGCCTGCCACCTTAAGGTTGGTAGCCCGTTCGATAATATCCTTCTTCACCTTGGTGGCACTTCTGACGATGATTGCGTCATATTTGTCAATGACCTCAAGCAGTTCCTCATGAGAAATACCGAAGGGCGTATCCACTTCAAAGCCCTTGCTCTTCAAGTAATCAATACCATTTGAAGCCATCTTGTCAGTGATAATAATCTTTGCCATTGTCATCACAATCCTTTACTTAAAAATAGGGTATGAGACCCCAATGCTCACATGGATTCACCTGATTATGACTTCTCACGGGAATTTGTCCGGAAAATGAAAAAGCCAAACTGCCGTTTGACCTCAAATCGATTCCAATAAATGCACGAACACTGCATGCCGCTGCATGCAGGTTTTGCTCTGTCCTTTTGCCTGAGAGATACATCCACTATAAATGGACTTGCCCCTTCGGCGCCGTCATCGGTCTCTCCAGAGGTCCGTCAGGCCAAGGTCTTCTTTACCTGAGAGTATAACTCCTTCGGTGTGCTCATATAAATAGCCGCTCTCCCTAAGCCCTCATCCGGTATTAACTTTTCGGTTTTCTCGTGAAAAGCTTCACATTAATTTGATTATACATGAAGGGACTGAATTGTCAAGAAAAATAAGCTAATCGCGGAGAACTCATCCATCTAAGCAGTTTTTGTCATTTTGCCCCCGAAAGCTGCAATGTATACCCAACAGAAAAGCATCACATATTAAGCTTGTTGTCATGATTATATTAGTGAGGAGGAATACGATGCAAAAAATCGCTGTTCAGGAGGGCTTGGACAGAGTGGGGCGTTATCTGTCCGATAAAGGTTATGAGGTTGATACAATCGGCTTTGATGCCGTAACCAAAGCAACGCAGAACACCTATGACGCCATTGTTATCAGCGGTATGAGCAAGGATTTTATGGGAATCTCCGATACGGCTACCAGGGCGCCTGTTATCGATGCATCAGGCATGACCGAGGAGGAGGTCTATAAGCAGATCCAATCCAGAGTCCAATAGATCCGCAGAGTCTAATCAAGCGGCGTGCCTGCCTGCAATTTAAAGCTTCGCTGTGATTGCGAAGCGAGCGCGACTTGAATCCCTGGATGGATTCAGGAGCGCTAAATTGCTGCAGGCTACAGCCGCTATGATTTTATAGGGCCTGGTCGTTCCGCTTCGCTTCACTGCTCGGCCATGCAACCAGGATGATGCGGCATCTACCAATGGAAATCCTCAGGTCTTTCGAGGGGCGGATAATCATCGTCGGTGCTTTTGCCGGGCATCACCAGCTCATACTCATCGGTTTCCACATTTAAAACCGCAAAGCCCGTTTGCCAGAGATCCTCTTTTTCTGCGAAGGCATAGCTCAAGAGCACTCTTGTGCTGTCAGGGCTCCATTCAATAAGCTTCACCTGGGGATCAGGCCGTTGATAATCGTCAAACTGATAGCCGAACTGCTGCGCATTCTCGCTGAGATAGGTAAATAAGCCCTTCTTGTTTTTTTCCATGGTGTCCAGGTTAAAAATCACGGTATCTGACCACAACCTTCCGCCGTCACCCACAGCCAGCTTCCTCCCATCGGGACTCCAGCTGATATAGCCGGCGACACCGCTGTCTCCTCCCACACTTATCAGCTGCAGAACCATGGAGAGCTGATCGTTGTCTGAGTTATATAACCATACCTGCCCATCATTAAATCGTGCGTCAGGAAACGGGGTAAAGGCCACATCCCTGCCATTGGGAGATCTGACAAAATGAGTGCCCGTAAATGATCCTGTCAACACCTGGAGGGAAAACTCAGCGGCCAGCCTTACATTGGGTTCGGTGTCCTCCTGCAGCGGCTTTAATGCCTCGATGATCTTAAGTTTTCTCTCATCATGGTAATACTTGAAAAGGGTATAGGCGCAGGTCCACCGGGTATAGGGCTCGGCATGCTGCAACCCGGCCAGATATAAGGGCAGCAGATCAACCTCCGGTGGAGGATAGGTAAAATCGGCATTTTGTCCGCCATAGGTCTGGGCATAATCATCCCAGTAAGCTGTGAAAGGATTATCCGAGTCTTCGGACTCGGCTGGCTGACTTTCAACAATGGGATCCCCTGTTGAACCTTGAGCTGCATCTGAAGACGGGGTTTTAACACCTTCTGAAGGCGTAGTTTGATCGCTGCCTACTGCCTGGTTCTGACAGCCCGTAAAGGAAAGGCACAGAATAGATAGCATCAGACACATAACAAGACGTTTCATAAAGGATCACCCCGAATCATAGCACATTTTATCATCTGTTCAGCGCGTCATATAGCAAGCTTTCTCTTTATTCCCCCATGAGGGCATCGGCAAAATCCTGTGGTCTGAAGGGCTGCAGATCGTCCATCTGCTCTCCCACGCCGATGAATTTCACCGGGATATCCAGCTCGCTCTTGATGGAAATCACGATACCGCCCTTGGCGGTGCCGTCCAGCTTGGTCAGGATAAGCCCTGTAAGCTGAGAAACCTCGGAGAAGGTCTTGGCCTGGGATACGGCATTTTGTCCTGTTGTGGCATCCAGCACTAAAAGCGTTTCAACAGCTGCATCGGGAAGCTCGCGATTGATGATCCTGAACAGCTTTTTCAGCTCCTCCATGAGGTTCTTCTTGGTATGAAGCCTTCCTGCCGTATCACAAATCAGGACATCCACGTTTTTGGACTTAACCGATTGCACGGCATCATAAATGACAGCCGCAGGATCAGCTCCCTCGTTGTGCTTGATGATATCCACCCCGGCACGTTTGGTCCAGATCTCAAGCTGATCGATGGCGGCAGCACGGAAGGTATCGGCAGCAGCCACAACAACCTTCTTGCCCCGTTGCTTCAGCATATGGGCGATCTTTCCAATGGAAGTGGTCTTGCCCACACCGTTGACTCCAATGATCACGATCACCGACGGCTTGGTTGTGAGCTTCAGCTCGGCATCTTCATCGCTCAGCCTGCCTGATATGATTTCCTTGATGGCGTGGCGTACACCGGCCGCATCGGTGATTTTCTCCTTCTTCACCTTCTGACGAAGCTCCTCGATGATGGCCGTGGAGGTCTCCAAACCCACATCGGAGGTAATCAGGATTTCCTCAAGCTCCTCGAAAAGCTCCTCATCAACCTTGCCAAAGGAGACCAGCACCTGATCAATACGGTGGGTAATGGACTCTCTGGTTTTTTTCAAACCGTCCTTCAGCTTATCAAATAAACCCATAATGGCATCCTTTCCTAGCCCGCGTTTTTCTCCAGCTCGTCATCCAGCTTCATGGAAATCACCTTGGAAACGCCATGCTCCTGCATGGTTACGCCATACAGGGTGTCAGCGGCCTCCATGGTGCCTTTTCGATGGGTGATGACAATAAACTGAAGCTGACCGGTATATTGCTTTATGTAATCTGCAAACTTATAAACATTGGAATCGTCCAGCGACGCCTCGATCTCGTCAAGAATATAGAACGGCGCAGGACGCATCCTCAAAATGGCGAAAATCAAGGCAATGGCCACCATGGCCCTCTCTCCGCCCGATAAAAGCATCATGTTCTGCAGCTTCTTTCCCGGCGGCTGAACAATGATATCGATGCCGCTTTCAAGGACGTTTTCGGCATCAGACAGCTGTACCTCGGCGTGACCACCTTCAAACAGCTCCCTGAAAACGATGGAAAAGTTCTTGTTGATGAGCTGGAATTGCTCCACAAACTGCTTTTTCATCACCGAAGTGATGTCGGCGATGACACGGCTCAGCTTTTCCTCTGCCTGCACCAGATCATCGTGCTGATGCTTCATGAAGCCATAGCGTTCCTTGGTTTTTGCATAGTCCTCAATGGCTGCCACATTGACAGGTCCGAGATCACGAATCTCAGCCTTTAGCTCATTTATACGGTTCTGGGTTTGCTTTGCATTCTGGATCTCCACCTTCAGGTCAAGAGCATTACCATAGGTAAGGCCATATTCATCCCAAAGTTTATTCTGAACTGTTTCCAGCTCAGCCTCCATTTTGGCCTTTCTTGCTTCCAGCCTGCCCTGCTCCTCCTGATAGGCGAGAACAGCGTTATTGTGCCCGGTTACCGCATCCAGCATGCCTGAAAGCTCTTCCTCCAGGACCTTGACCTCTTCCATGATTCCCTCGGCCTTAAGCTCCCTGCCGGTTTTTTCCTCATTAATGCGGCTGATCTTCTCTTTTATCCTGGCAATCTCGGCTTTATATTCCTCAATCCGCTCCAGATTGCGCTTCTGTTCAGCCTCGCGTTTTTGCAGGTTTCCGGCAATGCTGCCCTGCTCGTCTATGAGCTGCCTGAGCTGCTCTTCCATGCTCTGGCGGCTTTCAGCGATAGAGTTCACCGATACCCTGTAATCGTTGATATCGGTGTGGATCTCATCCCGTTTCTGTTGTTCATCCCGGTTCTTGATCTGATGGGATTGCACAAGCTCCTTGAGGCTTTGAATCTCTTCCTCGATGCCCTTGGCCTTTACCGATTCCTGCTGACTTTCCTCTGTGATCTTCTTGATATTATCATCAATCTCGCCATCCTGCTGCCTGAGCATTTCGACTCTGGCTGTCAAGCGTTTGATATTATCGATGATCCGCGCCACATGGCTTTCATCCCTGAGCCTGATGAGCTCAAGGTCGGACAGGGCCTTTTGCTGAGCTTCCAGCTCCTTTACGCATTCCTTCAGGACCTGATCGGCCTGGCTGTATTCCCTGTCAACTGCCTTCTGCTTATGGGAAGCCGCTTTAATACTTTCCTCCAGCTCTTTGATAATACGGTTGCGGCTCATAAGGCTGGCTGTTTTAGCACCGGTGCTACCGCCGGTAAGGGAGCCGCCTGCATTTAAAAGCTCACCCTCCAGGGTAACGATCCTGAAGGCGTAGTCAAACCTTCTGGCCATCTCAATGCCCGAATCCATATTGTCCACCACAACGGTCCGTCCGAGAAGGTTTTGAATGATCCCTGAGAACCTTTGGTCACAGGACACCATATCGGCTGCGATGCCCTCATAGCCCTTCATGCTCTTAACCTGTGCCAGTGTGCCCGGCTCAAGGGTTTTGGATTTCACTGATGCAATGGGAAGGAAGGTTGCCCGGCCCAAGCGGTTGTTCTTCAAAAATTCTATGGCTCTTTTGGCTGAAAATTCATCGTCAGTGACAATATTCTGCAGAGCGCCGCCAAGGCAAACCTCTATGGCGGTTTCATTGCGTGTTTCGGTGGTGATGAGCTGTGCCAGGGCACCATGAATGCCCCTGCCGAATTCCCTTTTCTCATGACAGGCCTGCATGACGGCTTTGACACTATGGCTGTAGCCCTCCATGCTTTCCTCCATGTCCATAAGCACCTTATGTCTGGATTCCAGGGTGTGGATCTCACACCTGATGCTCTCCTGCTTTTGCCTGAGCTCATCAAGGTTCTTCTCTAGCTGGTCCTTATTGCCTTCCAGCTCGGAGGTCTTCTGCTTGGCGGCTGTGATGGCCTCACGATTCTTGCGGAGAGAGGCTTCCAGATCCTCCTTCTGCATACCCTCCCTGTCCTTCTCAAGAACAGCCTGACGGATATCATCGGACAGGCGGCTTTTAAGCTGCCTGTAGTTATCGGCATCGTTTTTCAGGTTATTCAGACGTATCTTGGAATCGGAAAGCAGATCCTGCTTGTCCATAATGGCCTGCTTGGTTTCCTCGATGATTCTTTCGCCCTCATCAAGGCGTGAAAGAATAGCGCTGAGCTTTTCCTCAGCTTCTCTCAAGAGCCCTGCAAAGTTCTCAGCATCCCTTTCAAGCTGGAGAATGCGCTTTTTCTTCTTTTCAATCTCACCGGCAATGGTGGTAATTCGCGTTTGAATGCTCTGGATATCTTCACCGTAGCTTTCGTTATTGGAGATGAGATGATTGATCTTCTCCTCAAAAAGCCGGATATTGCCTTCATTCTTCTCGTTCTCGGTATCCAGGGCATGGATAGCCTCACGCAAGGCATTCAGCTCTTCCTTCAGCTTTTCCAGCCTTTCGTTCTTGCTCCTGTTTTTATTCTTAATGTTTTCTATCCTGCGGTTTTCCTCGTCGATCTGCTCGCGGATGGTTGATGCCTGGGTATCGATCTCTTCCATCTTAACCTTCAGCTTGTCGATGGTATCGATAAACATGCTGACTTCAATACCCTTCAGCTCATTGGACAGGTCAATGAAGCGCCTGGCTGTTTCTGCCTGCTGTGAAAGAGGCCCCAGCTGGCTTTCCAGCTCCATGATGATATCGCTGATGCGTAGGAGATTCTGGCGTGTGCTCTCCAGCTTTCGCTCGGCTTCCTTTTTACGTGCCTTATACTTGGTGATGCCGGCGGCTTCCTCAAAAACCACCCGGCGTTCATCGGACCGGGTGCTGAGTATCTCGTCGATACGTCCCTGTCCAATGATGGAATAGCCCTCACGACCCACACCGGTGTTCATAAACAGCTCCTGGATGTCCTTAAGGCGGCAGAGGGTTTTGTTGAGATAATATTCACTCTCCCCCGACCGGTACATTCTTCTGGAAACCGTAACCTCGGTGAAATCCACGGGAAGCGCTCTGTCTTCATTGTCGATGGTAATGGAAACAGATGCAAAGCCAACCGGCTTCCTATGCTGGGTGCCGGCAAAAATAACGTCCTCCATCTTGCTGCCTCTCAGGGTTTTCGCACTCTGCTCACCCAAAACCCATCTGACAGCATCAGCAATATTGCTCTTTCCGCTGCCATTGGGACCAACAACAGATGTAAGGCCGGAATGAAAGTTCAAAACGATTCTATCGGCAAAAGACTTAAAGCCCTGGATCTCAAGGCACTTTAAATACAACGCTGCTGCACCTCGTCAATTCAAGAATCAGACTACACTATTTTATCATACAATGGGAATTAATCAATTGATGGTTAGATCTACTATGCCAAACTCGTCGGTAATCATGTAGGATAGACGCTTTTTCAACTGGTTGGCCACCGACACCAGATAGGGCCTCAGTTCGGCCTGAGACTTGAAGTCACTGACCTTGACAGTAATCTTCTGCTTCCCCTGTTTGGCCTGACCCACAACGAAATCCACAAACCCGGAGGTTTCCACCACAAGGTTATTATAAACATAGTAATTGTATGTATCACTGGTGCAAAGCGGATACTTGCTTCTGTCCCAGGTGTGGTCAACCGTCATTTGTGCATCGGTCAGGTTAAAATAAACATGGGTTAAAGCATCGCTGCCATCCTCCATAACCGGATCATCCCAGGTGAGATCCACCTGATAATAGGATCCTTCTATGTTCACGATATTCCATGCATGATTGGATCCATGAGAGTTGCCCACTACGATGCTGCAGGGAATGCCGACCTTGTCCATCAGGTATTTAAAGGCTTCGGCATAAGCCTCGCATACACCTTTTCCCAGAACCAGAACACCATAGGCGGTAAAGGATTCGGGAGAGACATTACCATTGCTTAAGGCTGATACGTCGTATTTACTGTGATTAATAATATAGTCGTGTATGGCCAGCTCCTTCTCGTAATCGCTCATCCCGGGCTTGATGATACTCTGGATAATGGTCTGGGCCTTTTGCTCCAGGGCATCATAATGGGCCCGTGCAACAGTGCTGTCCTTAGAATAGGAGAATTTCAAAAGCCCGTCGCTGTAATATGTAGAACCGTTGTGATAAAGGATTCCCGGGTTTTCACGGGTCACCCTCTCGACTATGGCAAAAATCTCTTTGGAGGTATAGGGCGGTGATTTCACAGGGAGCTTCACCGATGGTGCGGCTTCAAGCATGGCCTCCCTGATGATCAGGTAAAGGATCTCCTCCTCGCTGAGATGGGGAGATTGATAGACAGGGGGGATGTAACTGTTGCTGTCCTCGTCAAGAAGCCCATAGGCTGAAGCAATTTCCCTGCTCATGGCGTTATTCTCAATTAAAATCTGAACCAGGGTTTTTCCTGTGGTTGAAATAACACGCATTGAGCCATATATGATGCCAACAATATCGTCCTTGATGAGAACTGGCTTGTTAAAGTATGCCGCCTCCTCAGCCGTTATGCCGCCCTTCTCGCTGAGAAGCTCCAGGGCTTTTACAAAGGTTTCGGGGGTAAAGGTGTAGCCGAGGTTTTTCAGAATCAGACAGGCAAAGGAAACGCCGTTAATCAGGACCTTGGGGCCAAGGGTTGTTTTTGAGGTACCCGCCACCATGCCATGCTTGACTCCGTAGGCCATATAGGGGCGGCACCAGGGTGCAAGCTGATCCTGATCGGTATATTTTGACAGGATACTGTCAACCTCGGCCTTGGACATGGCCTCGACCTCGCTCTTCTTGCCGAACATTTTCAGAAGGAGAATAACCGCAACCTGTCTTTCAACAGTTGAACCCAAATCAGGGCTGAAATATGCAGTGGATGTACCCTCATAAAGCCCCATTTTGTGGAGCTTATAGGCTTCGTCCTCATACCGGTATTTAGTGACTGCCTGACCGATATTGGCCGGCATAAGAAGCATAATGGCTAACAGCAGGGCAATACTTGCCTTGGCTTTTCTCATGTTCACTCTCCAAAACCAGGTGTTTTCGGCCAAGTTCTTTGAGAATCTTGGTTTTTTGTAAAATTCCAGGATATTTTATCAATCTTATGATTCATTATAGAGATAACTCTCAGAGATTTCCATAGGTAATTTGACGGATTCTGATATTTAGGGCCTACTGAAATAACGGTTTTGTATAACATCCAAAGAGCAGAAATTTGATCGAAATCTAAACTTTGAAAAAAGGATAAAAGAAATTAGCCAATTTAGGCTAGCGTCATCAAGATCCCCATGGTATACGTACCTTCTTGTGTTTACCACCAATGTCAGAGCTATGGACTGCCTTTTTACCAACTCCCTATCCGTAACACTTATGTGCCCCTGTTACACAATCCTCTGCTTGGTTTTTCTCATATGTCCTCCATATCCGCAAGCCTTATATCCCTCGTCACACGGTTCATGACATCGTACTCATATTTCCGTATATCATATTCCCCGTCATCCCTCAGGCTCATGGTTTTGGTCACGTTGCCGT